>CEUZ01258470.1_pt1 | contig 22526 bp, 17 predicted proteins | sample 361511 | NCBI WGS metagenome assembly CEUZ01 (sample SAMEA2622822, study PRJEB7988) | marine metagenome | biome: marine biome (ENVO:00000447); feature: surface water layer (ENVO:00002042); material: "saline water (ENVO:00002010), including plankton (ENVO:xxxxxxxx)" | depth 5 m | reverse complement strand
CTCATGTGTAGCATTTACAGATAGATCTTGACCGTCTGATGAATAACTTTCGGTGCCTATTCCCCTTGCCTCTCCCTCAAGAGCTGTGTCCCGGTCGCTTTGCCAATCCCATAAATATACTGGTCTGCGATTGTCTCCTCTCATGAAATATGGCAGCTCCATCCCTTCTGGCATCTGCATTGGGAATTGAATGAGAAGTTTATCGGGGGCAGGATTTGTTTCAATAGGATCGCCTTCTTTGGGCCCCATGAAAGAAGCAACTTGTGATTTCCAATCAGCCCATTCGGGATCAGGGCTCAAGTTTGGGTCACTCCAACTTATTCGTACTGCAAAATCTTGTTGGTTGTGCAATGCCTCTATCCAGAAACCGGTTACACGTGGGTCGAACCAGCGAGGCTTTACGATGATCTGTCCCGCAAGGGGTATGTACACAGGATTGGCGGCGTCCCACCCGGAGTCATTTGTAGATGTTGGAAGATCTGTGTTTTCTAGCAATACAGCTTTCACGATTTCTGTTATGCCGGGATTTTCTTCTGGAGACAGGCTTCTAACGTAATGTGCTACTGCCCAAAGCTGATCGTCAGTTAGCACTTGGGCATCAATGAGATCTGAGAAGTTTGGCATAGGCGTGCCGTCTAATCCTGTACGGAGGCCACGATAAATATCACTCACTGTTCCCCCGCCATTGAACAACCAATTCCGAGTTAGATCTGCAGCTCTGATCGGGAAGCCATTGTTATCGGCAAGGGTTGGGGAAGATTGACCATCTCCGCGACCCTGTTCGCCGTGACATTTCCAGCATTCGATGGCTTCATACTGGGCCTTCCCCTCAGCTATAACTTCTTCAGAAACTTTGGTGGGATTTTTAAAATCAAGAGGCTGAGGGATCTGTTCGGGGGAGAAGAAACGTGAAAAACTTTTAATATATTGAACCAGGGACTCTTTCTCCTCATCAGAGAGCACTTCTTCCCAGCCCGGCATAGTTGTGCCTGGCATGCCTAGGTCTATGATCTTAAGTATGTCTTCATCAGTTGGAAGCTCTCCACTAGCGGTAGACCTGATTTGATAGAGTGCTTGTGTGAAGTCGCGAGGGCGTGGAAGCATGATATCTGCACCTACGCCCTCGCCCATGCCGTCAGTACCATGACAGCCCGCACACCATTTTTCGTAAGTGACTTCTCCTAAATTATTTTCTTCTTGCGCCATGACTTTTAGTGGTCCTATAGTCGCAGTCAAGGAAAACAGTAAGCTGCTTATAAAAAACAGTTTAACCATAGAATGCCGCATTAATGCTCTCCCTCTTCTTCCCATGTCCGCGGCTCATGTCCGGACTGTTCATATAGAAATATGATGACCGACCAAATTTCTTCCTTAGTAAGAAAGTCTTCCCAGGCAGGCATAGCAGAATTCCAGGGTGCTCCTTCATTGGGAAGCCCCGGGCCACCTTTTGCAATCCTCCAGAACACAAAACTTTCTGTTAATTGTGCGATTGTACCAACGCCCTCAAAACTCAGGGGAGTTGGGTTAAAGGCTGAAGCGTAATGTCCCTGTCCGTCCAATGCATCCCCATGACAGGCCAGACAGTTTTGATAATAAATCCGCTTTCCATCTTCATAGTGTTCTTCCATAGATCCGGTGGATCTTAGGGGGTTTTCGAGTCCGGTAAGCTGTATGGTTTCACCTTGAAAATCTATCTGGCTGGGTGGGGCTGGATGTATTGATCTGAGGCTTGGGAGTGCAGTTACAGAAGGACGGACCTGATTGAAAGTGCCGAGGGCTACTAAAGAGGGGACAAGAACTATCAAGAAGCCCCGCATTTTTTTGCGTTTTGGGTCTACCATTGTCTGATGGATTGGTTCTTTGAATTCTACCCAACGCTCCTCATTGTTGCTTACCCAGATCATGATTCCAACGATTACTGTTGCCATGAACTGAAGGAGGACAGAACTAGGTATTGGTGCGCTGGCGATACCAATCAGGGGTGGCAGATATGCGATGCCGTAGTCTAGTAATATGTACGATATTACCAGGACTACGATTGCCTGACCTAAAGGATGTCTGAAGTGCTTACCCATTCAACTTATACATCCCTTAGCGTTGATTAGCCAGAAACTGAACTACAATTTCTAATTGAGAAGCTGTCATCTGTGTTCCGAATGTTGCAGGCATTAAACCCGCGAAATTTTCATATCCCTCTGAAACTTCTGCAGCTGGATCCAGGATAGAGCTCCTTATGTAATCTGAACTCACACGTGATCCTATACCGTCAAATGGTGGACCCATGGGTGTGCCTTCTCCGTTGAATTGATGGCAAACCAAGCACGTATTGTCACGTAGAATATCAAGGGGGTCAGATGATGCACTTGCAGGACCAGCCGTAGCTGTAGTAGGAACAGGAGAGCTTGCTGTACCACCACTTCCATCTCCTTCACTAACTATATCTGAACCAGTGACTGTTACAGTGCCTCCTTGAGATTCTAGGAAAGCTACGGTTGCCCAGATTTGGGCGTCAGACATTGAACGTCTCATGTCAGGCATGATCGGGCTGTATCCTGCTACTAAAAAATCATTAGGATCTACCATGGATGCGTACAGGTAGGATTTGCAATCTTGTCCAGGAACCCGACTGCCACAGCGGGCACCAATTGCCCCTGTCCCGCCTTCGTCAGTCAAGAGATTGGGAGCACGGGTTCCCAATCCATGGCAAGCAACACAGCCGCCAGCTCCGCTATAGAGGGCTTCTCCAGATGAAACAAGTTCGGCCTCGGTGACATTGGCGCTGAAATCCAAGTCCGGTGGCACCTCAGACTGGACTTGAGGAATTGAGTTGGCAATAAGAGTAAAAACAGCCAATGTGCCGAGAACGACTGATAGTATCCTCAAATTTTCAGCGAGCATAGCGTGTCTCAGTATCCTGTGCCAGAATTATTATGGTGGATCATTCTATGATTCACTTGTCGTTGATGCTGGTGTGACTATAGCACCTAATGGTGCTGACTCGGCGACACTAGATGTTGCCGGCTTCTCGGCCAACCCTCCTAGCCAGAAGATAAAGGCTACCAATCCTAAGAAAATAAATACGCAAACAGAGATTACTATTGAAGCGTATCCCAATGCTGGCGTAGCCGCCCACTCACTGGTGTCGCGCATTACCTCCCAGACGTGCCAGTGTTGGCGGATTCCGCTACGGGCAAATCCCATAAGGCCCATTAGCCATGTGAAAGTGACAGCCAATATGAAAAGTGCGTACTGAGATCGAGGGGGCATCTCGCCCCACCTGATATCACCCCGAAACTCTGCTCCCCGTCCGAGCAAGATATCGATAACCATCACCGACACTATAGTAAATAAAACCGCCAATACCTGATAAACTGAAAATCCAATGCGGACGATGGCACTGACGAAGTATCCATATACACCGTAGAAAATTACAACTCCAGCCGAGATCACGAAGAGCGCACCCTGGATCAAGGTTCCAGTTCGTGCCCAGCTAACCGTAGGACGTATGTTAGCACGTCTATAGAGAAGGAATGACAAGAATGTAGTAAGGATCATAATGTTTACTGCTGTATTCTTAGCACTCATGACGCCCAAAACACCTAAGAATGGATGATGTGTGCCGCCCATTGCGGAGATCTCTTCACGGTTGGCAATCATAGTATTTGGGGTTGCCCATATAATGACGCCTAACACCAAAACAAACAGCATATATTTGGTATAGGGAACAAACCGTTCAGCTCCAGGAATCCGACCCATTCCGACCCACAGATAGTAGTTGCCTGCCAAGAAGAGAACTCCGATAAGAAAGGCCTGGATAATCCAGAGCCAACTCATGAAGCCACCCATCATTGTAATCCCCATTTGCTGATTGAACTCGTAAATTTCTCTGCCTAAGTAGTAACCTGCGAAAGGAAGAACTATCAGAGCTCCAATAGCTATTAAGTTGCCTACATATCCCATCCAATCGTAATGAGCTCGCTCTTCGTCTGTCTTTGCCATAAGAAAACGGTAAGCTGCGTAAGCCCCTACTATGGCTCCCCCAAAAACTACGTTGGCAAGGATCCGATGAATATTTATGGGCATCCAGGTTGCATTAGCAAAAGCACTCCAGAATTGTACCATAGCCGGTGCTGTGTCAGGACCGACATCGGCAGGTGGGCTCATCATATATGTTAGCCATGAATTGGCTATCAACATGACAAGGGTTCCCCAGACATTGAGCATGATACCTAAGGACCAATGAACCATTTTTGCATGGCCCTTTTTCCAACGATCCCAGCCGTAGTAGTAAAGATAAAGCGTGAAAGATTCAAAGAAGAAGAGAGCAACGTATACCCACATGGATACCTCGAAGATCTCTGCTAGATAGAGCCAAAATCGGGGGTAAAGTGTGATGAGGAGGAATACCAGTATGGCCCCCCAAATTGCAGTAGCAGAATAAGCCACCAGAAGAAGTCTGGTAAACTCTTTGGCCAGGTTGTCGTATTTCTCATTATTTCCGAATATGCCAATAGCTTCAGCTACTATAGCAAACATAGGTACGCCGAGTACGAAAGCAGCGAACAAAAGATGCACTTGGGCTGCTATCCAGATAGCTGTCCTGCTTCCTATCATTGGGAAGTTGCCGTACTCGCGAACAGCAGGGCTCTGCCCCCAGGCCATCTCGGGGAAGAGCTGTAATCCTAGGCATATCAGAAAAAATACCCCTGAGATTTTGATAACATTCATAAGAAAGGGAGACCTTGGTTCTTTTGTCTCAACCAAGAGATTCTTTCTGTTAGTTAGCTTAAAATTTTCTTTCAAGCTGACCCCCCTCTGTTGAGGAAGAAGGGAAGCTTTTTAGAAAAATCTACTGGAAGGTTTTTGCGTACCTCTGCCATAACTTCGGTATCTATAAGAGAGTATCCATTTTCTATCGCAAATTTTTCGACACGAGCCATCACAACACCCCGTACGAAACTTGGTATCTGTTCCAAGCGAGCACGGGCTTCAGGCGACCAAGGCATTTCAGATGTGCCGGGGTTGCCATATGTAAAAACCTGCTTGGGTATTACTAATGGGATTTCACCCGTAGGATCGTATACACACGAATTGTCGGGACCCATAAAATCACCCAGTTCTGCATAGGCGCGAGCGCGGCAGCCACCACAAACCCCACGATATTCACATTTCCCACAGCGTCCTGAGAGATTCCCAGATCGAAGTGCCGTAAATATTTCCGAAGTATCCCAGATATCCTGAAAGCTATCAGTTGTTAAATCGCCAGCTACGACAGGCATATATGGACAGGGGGTCACTTTCCCTTCTGGAGTTATTCGCACGTAGTGTACTCCACATGGGCACCTGGTCTCGTAATTAAGCAAGGGGGAGTCAGGGTCTCCTTCTATGACATGTCGCATGAGTTGTGGCTGGCATTTGGAGCGAATCATCATACGGCCACGGTAAGTTTTTTCTAGCTCTACAAGTTCCTTCAGGACTTCATCATTCTCGGCAGGACTCATGCCTTTCATATGTTCAGCACGACCCGTAGGAACTACAAAGTAGACGTTAAAAGATATTGCTCCCGCATCTGCGGCCCACTGTGCTAGTTCTGAGATCTCGTGACGATTTCCAGTTGTTACCGTTGTTTGAATCACAAAATCCAGCTTATGGTTTCTACAGCGCTTTATGGAATTCATTGTATCAACTAGGGCACCACCACCGTGGCGAAAACGATCATGATATTCCGGGCGCAATGAGTCGATGCTCACTGCCACACCCTTAATCCCTGCTGCCATTAGCGATTGAATGCGTTTGTCAGTAAGACCAGTCCCATTAGTACCGACCACCACTGTGGCACCACGAGATGCGGCTCTTTCTGATATGTCCTCCAAGTCGTCTCGAACCAATGGCTCTCCACCGGTCAAGATTAGCATGGGGCTTGGGTTGACTTCCAAAATTTCATCTAGAACACGAAAGCATTCCTCCGTGGAGAGTTCTTCGGAGGCAAGGTGCCACGATCCGGCAGATATGTAACAGTGTGCACACTCAAGGTTGCAACGTTTTGTCAGATTCCATGCAACTATATGGGGGGTGTATCCCTGTTGCTCGCTTTTGCCACGCAATCTTTCTTGTTCCATTAACGCCGGATAAGTAAGCGTAGCCGCTGAACCAGCTGTATGATCCTGACTCGAGGTCACTCTTTACTTGTTTCTTTGCTCATAAACTGCTCGATAGCAGCTTTAGCATCATCAGGAGAAACAGTTTTAAGGTCGACGGGACACTGATCTGCAGCATCTGCAGCTTCGGCAACATCCCGGATTGGGCAGCGAGTGACTCCACTAGCCTTTGCTTCTTCTATGAACTTTTTCATCTCAGGGGTAAGGCCGTCGACTCCTTCTGCTTCTGCCCTTATCTGTTTGGTCTGAAGGTCTCTGAACATGACCAGCATGGTATCCATATCAAACTCGTCCGCTTCGATCATGGCCTGTTTATTCTCATCCATGACTAATGTTGTAACACGCCATAGGTCGTGCTCACGAGCGAAGCGTTCCACGGTGTTTCGGGCTAAAGGTCTAGCAATAAGAGGGACCAACTTCAGTCTATCAAAAGCTTCATGGGTCCACTGAATAGGGTCTTGAGCTGTTCGGTTACGTTCCTCGACATGCCCTGTATAGGGACATTTTACTGATACCATAGGAACGTCAGGCAGGGGGTCTTCATCTAAGCCCTCTATCACTGTACGCTTCATTGCTTCTTCTGCTTTAACCTCGGCTAGGGCGAGTTCTTCTGCCGTACCGATACCCATTATTAACTGCATGTGTGTGGGTAGCAGTTTTTGAATCGCTTCATCCAGGCGTGTGCTGGTGACCATAGGAAGACCACCAGCCCCCAATGGAGGGACAGAAGCAGTTAGCGCATCTGAGGTTTCAGCATCAAGTGTACCGTTGCCATTCAGTTCAGTAATTCCATTTCCTCCCGAAACCCCATTGGTTTTTAGTTTTCCGTTTGCTCCCAACCCGTTTCCAGCATCAAGGCTGGAAGGAATGAGATACTCTTCTCGGTAGGTGCCGTTAGCTCCGGGACCGTAGTTGTCGAGTACGTATTCTTCGACCGCTTTACGTGCGATACCGAGTGCAAACGGTGGTACCCGAAGGATTCTAACCTCTGCATCAGGAGACCATTCCAGTCCTGTCTCACCGTCTTCTTCAATCCAGGGAATGTCATCGGGACGAACATCTAAGGTCCCTACAAGCAGGATATTACTGGGTGAAAGTCTACACAGGTTTTCTGCCTGTGAGCCCATATCAGTGCCTTCAATACGATGTCCACCGTGACGTGCCACAACCAAAAGACTGGGATCAATCTCCTCGATCCACTGAATTATGCACTGGAATGGCTTTCCGATAAGGATCTGTGTCTCTACCTCAACATCGGGAAATTCACCTGCCATAACCTGTGCACGTTTTAAATTGGCCTGTGCAAGCTTTAGGAGTCCCTTGTCAATAATATTATTGTGAAGCTCTTCTTGCTCTTCAAACTTGAATACTTTGGAAGCCTGTGCTGAAAGAATGTCTTTAATATTTCCAAACACAGCGTGATGGTACTCAACATCGAAAGCAGAGCAGATATAAAGTTTTGCGCCAAACTCCCGGGCCATTTCTAGCGCTATACGCATGGCCTTGTAAGAATAGGAAGAACCATCAACACATACGATCCAATTGCCGCCGGCGAGAGGTTTGTCGTCTCTAATTAACAGGGTGTCTTTTTCGACCTCTTTTATAACCCGGGACACGACTCCACCTAACTGAGAGAGAGGTTGTTTCCCGATACCATGGGCTCCGATGACCATTAGGTCGTATTGGCGACCACTAGAGCCTGCCAATTTCTCATCGTGCTCTTCGTCTTCAGCTATAATCTTTCCGGCAGCATCTATTTGCACATCACCGCGAGTGATTTCTCCACCGTCATAATTATCGGCGATGTTTGGATCGAAACCAATAAGACTTGGCAGGCGTCCTACGCCACTATTTGCCTCACGGATCAATTCTTCATAATTGATTCCTTCGAGGAGTTGTCTGGTGATAGGCACACCAGCTTTACCACAGGCTTTTGCCGTTTGGTCGAGGAAAGAATCTGATATTAATTGGAGACCCTTCTCAATTAACTTGTCGTGTACCTTACGTTGCCGTTTGATTTCCTGGGCGGTCTGGAATTGTGCGGGGAGCCCCGTTTCTAATTGGCGAAAACGGACATCGTGTAGGCGAGCCGCATAAACATGATTTCCGGTTATCTGACCATCGAACTTAGAACATACCTCGATGGCCCGATCAACCGCCCAATGGGAATGCTGAGAATTGTCTACTGGGACTAGGACTTCACGATACATATAAAGTTTCTCTCGAGTCCTACATCTTATTTTATGGTTGCAGTTAATAACCCGAAACTAGCAGAATCTAGAAGCTTGTGAAAAATTTTGCTAGCACAACTTTACTTTAATTAAAATGGGATTACAAGGGGATTGGTAGGCACGCAAAAACATCGAAATGCTCCATTGGGCATCAGATCTTTTTCCATGCCCCTGTAATGCATAGTCCTGTGCAAAGAACTATCACCGGTAACAAGAAGTCGGACGGCAGTGTTGCAACACTGCCGCTGGTGATTTCCAGAAAGCTTTCGTGGAGATGTCGGAAAGGTGCCCACCGCTCAATTGTGGCTCCCCAAGTTTTTGGAGATGGAGAGCGAAAAGTTCCCGAGAAATGAAGTAACAAGAGGGCTAAAACTGACGAAAACAGAGCTCCCTCTGCTATTGAACGTGCTACTGCAGCTGCCCAGGCTCCGATAAGATTGGCGGTGATGATTGCTACTATCAGTGCTGGGATCATACTTGTCATCTGAACCAAAGGTGACCCCCTGGACAGGAAGATGAAAACTATTGACGGGGTAAGCTCAAGTATATCAAGCGTTGCTGAGGCGAATAATCGTTGTAGCACTAATCCACCGGGATGAATACCGGTAAGAGTATACCGCTTGAACAGCCCTGATTCACTGTCGCGTATGATGGGGATGCTTGAACCAAAAGTACCAAAAATCACAAAAAGAACTGTAAAAACTGCCGCAGCATGTGCGGGTGGCGCAGTGCTGATAGAAATTGGAGCCACAAGCATCAAGGGGATTAGTATGTTTAATGCCAGGAGGCGCTTTCTCCTTTTAGCGATAATCCAATCGCTTTTCCAAATCGGCAGCGTCATGAGTCCATTTTCCATTCATTGTTATCTCTTATATCTAATCCTGTGAGATAAGTAAAAACGTCCCCTAGATCGGTTTCTCGCACATCGATTTGGGCGATATTAAATCCACTGTTGAGCACGGCTTCTATAAGGCGTGGCAGGGAGTTCATTCCAGAGTTGCTCTCAGCTAAAATTCTGCCGGGCATAGCTGTTATAGCAAATTCATCTAAAGTCAGGTCTGCGACAATCTTCTCCTTCAGTTTTATATCAATACGAGTATTGCCAGAAATCTTAGCAAAGAGATCATCCGTGGATCCTTGTGCGATCATTTCACCCTCACAAAGAAATACAATTCTTGTTGCTAGATGTTGAGCTAGGATCATGTCGTTGGTAGCTATTAAAATACAGGTTCCGTTCCGGGAATAATTTTCTAAAATTGTCAAAAGGGCTGCCTGGGAAGGGGGGTCTAGCCCTAGAGTTGGCTCATCGACAATCAAAAGTTCTGGCTTATGGACTAAAGCTTCTACCAACAAAAGTTTTCTCTTCATGCCGTAGGAATACTCTGAGACGGGTATATTTTGAACTTCCTCTAGGCCGAGTGCCGCAAAAAGATCAACTAAAGTATTGTCTGTTTCCCCTGGAGAAATCCCATACAATTCACTAAATAGACGAGCATTTTCAAGTCCGGTAAGGGTCTCTATATGGACTGGCTGATCTTGAACCACTCCAATACGCTTTCGGAGTGCCCGTGTAGCGGTACGCTTGCTTTCACCGAAGAGACTAAGCGTTTCAGGTTGTGAAGGAATGGCGGTCGCTACGAGTTCCAAAAAAGTGCTTTTTCCTGAACCGTTTGGACCCATAACTACAATGCGTTCGCCTGGCCCAGCCTCTAAGGTAACGTTATGGATCCCAATTCGGCTCGAGGGATAGGTATAGCTCAATCCTCTGGCCTGGAACAAGCCTACATGCCCTCCAGACCTAACTCGGTACGAGCTCGATCCATGACTTCGGGTGTCATTTCATCTACACCCTGCTCCTTCGCCCAGTCTATGTAGATACGCTTTACCATTCCTTGGACGAATGTAGGAACTTTATTAAGTCGGTCGATTGCTGCGGGAGTCCAGGTTACTGATTGCCCAGACTGGGATGCTTGTTCAGCAGATTGTGAGGAGGAGTCATTAGATATGTCAAAAGCATCCTCTCTCCCTCCCTCCAGGGATGTGCGAACTGTTTCAAGGGGTTGGGCAGGGACTTCTCTTCCGCCGATCTTAACCCCCAAACTAGATACAAGTTGTGTTTCCATGGGGTTTGTAAGCATAGCCACATCTCTTCCACACGAATCACAAGAAAAAACAGCTGCCAAGGTTCCATCTCCCGGGAGTCGCCGTTCGGCAAAATCCATAACGGAGTCACATTCTATACATAGGAACTTCATGGTTTTTCCGTCGACATAGCATCTATAACTTTATCTGCAAGAGTGAGGATAGCTTGATTGGAAGGAGTTTCCGGGTTCAGGCCTAGGTCAGTGGAAGAGCCAAAGTGTGCATCAAATGGAATTTCAACCCAGAGAGGCAACCCTGAATCTTCAGCTAGGCGTTTTGCTCCGTTTCCCTCGAAAAGCTGAGACTTATGTCCACAAGATGGACAAGCCTGCTCAGTCATATTTGCCACTAGGGCAACCGTTGGTACCCCCGCCTCTCGTGCCATCCTAACTGATTTTGAAACAATAAAACGAGACGCTTCCGATGGAGTTGTAACAAGGAGCATTTGATGTAGGTCTGGGAGCAACTGCAGAAGCCTTGCAATCTTATCTGTCCCGGGTGGTACATCTACTAACAGGATGTCCAGGTCCCCCCATGCTACATCGCCAAGAAACTCTCTTAGAGCACTGGTCTCCATCGTGCTCTGCCATACGAATCCACCAAAAGAGGGCTCACGCCAGCGAAGGGGTGCATCTTCTTCCTGCTGAAGCAGTTCCATGGACATTACTAGTACTCCTGTGGGGCTCAGGGCTGGCCCCAATCCTTCTGGTCGGTCAACAAGGCTTGCTCCAGAAACTCCTAGCATTCGACCTAGTGAAGGCCCATTGAGGTCTCCGTCTGCTATCCCAACCTTTAGTCCTTTTTTGGCTAGAGTGACGGCCAGATTTGCGGCCACAGCACTTTTGCCCACTCCACCCTTACCACTGGCGATTGCCGCCACAGATTTCACCTGAGACAAGCGTTCCGCTAATTTTTCTTGCTGTTCAAGAACCTGTTCAAGAAGGCCAGACTCTGTTTCATGAGTGACTTCTTGATAAGTACGGATTTTTCGCATCTACAATGCTAGCAGGGTTAAGGTATTAACTGAATCCCATCTTCATCCCAGGCCACCAAAGCATCGACAGGACAAGATGCACAGGCATCGAGTAACTTTTCGCGTGCGGTGACGAGGTCACCATCCTTAAATATAGCGATACCTTCATCGTCGAATTCGAACACATCTGGCAAAACTTCTATACAGTCACCGAAGCCCACACATAGATCTCTATCAATTTGGACCCTCAATCCTTCCAGGGTTCGCTCAGAAGTGTTGTCCATGCCTTCTCGGATAAGAAAAAATTATTTGTAATTTGTCAATTAAACTAACAGAGGAAAAGAAAGTGTTAAAAGCTAAGGAGAATGTGCAAGGGGTTAAAATATTCTTGGGTCATCTGGGTTTCGATATAAGAATGTCTATATTTCTATAAGGTTGATTAATGTCCGTTTCTATGAGGGCTTGTGTCGTTGGCTGATTCGGAGTGCATTTATTAGGTATCATACGTACGGTGTAAAAAGTTACCGCAGAAAGATCACTGATGAAAAATGTGGCCTTAAGCTTTGTTAGCCTAATGCTTATTGTTTCCCCCGCTAATGGGCAGGATAAGATTTGGAGTGCCAAGGTTGAACTTGGTGCGAGTGCTTTCTTCGGCAATACCAGCCAAACCGCTATAACAAGCGCTTTGTCAGGAAATGTTCAAAAAGGTAAGGTAGAGTTGGACGGGCGAGCTGGCTATGTATATGGCCAAGCTTCTAACGCCGAGGGCGAACGCTCCATGAACAAGAGGACATGGGATGGATCGGCCAACCTCAACTGGGATACAGGGGCAAAGTTTAATGGATTTTTGCGGGGTAAGATCGAGTCAATTTTCGAAAAGAAAATAGATCTGCGCTATAATGCAGGTGTTGGCGGTCGTTATCAGTTTCAGAACAGTGACGCTGGCCGTATCGAAGCCAGCCTTGCCCTACTTGCCGAGAAAACGGTTGTGGCCGGTGTTATAAAGAAGGGTGAGCTTGGACCAGTGTGGTCGGCCCGATTCAAGCTGAGCAGAGTTTTCGATGGGGGCAGGATAAAATTTGATACCGACTCCACCTGGGAGCCTACGGCGCTTGGCCTTACCATTTTTACCTTCACATCACGTAATAGCGTTGCATTTCAGGTCAGTCAGCGAATTGCGATATCACTATCTTTTGTGGATTCGTACGATACGAGATCTAGGGAACGTGGTGCCAAATCTAATAACGATGGCCAAATATTCTTCAGCCTGGTTAGCACATTCTAATAAGTAAAAGCGATTCGGTTGTTGATTAAATACCTATGAAGGGCAACACGAGATCACCTTCTGCCACAGTTACAGCATGTCCGATGAGATGGGTTCGGCCAATTTCGACTCGTACTCGCAATTGGCCGCGGCGATTACCACCCTGGCGTGCTGTAAATTCCTTTTTTCCAAGCACATTGGCCCAATAAGGCCCTAGTGCTGTGTGGGCCACGCCGGTTACTGGGTCTTCGTTGACACCTGCCCAGGGCGCAAAGACACGTGATACCACATCCGGCGGACCGGTGACTACAGCTCCAGCAGTCTCCTCATAACCTATCCTGCCGGGAGCTGTTATAGACAACACTATTATGTTTTCACCTAAATTAATTTTACCTAACCTGGATAAATCAGGAGTGGCTCCATCTACTATATCTGGATTCGCGACCTGAACGATGTAATTAAGATTGCCTGACAGACACGCCACAACTTCTGGCAAACCTAAGGCTTCCAAGACATCGATACGGGGTTCCACTACCTTGCATTCGTCTGAAGGAAAATCAAGCCTTAGGGATTCATCAGGTTCACTGTGTACAGTTAATGGCCCACTTGCAGATTTGAAATAGTATGGAGGAGTATGGCCTATTGACCGGAGCACATGAGCGCTGGCTAAGGTGGCGTGGCCACAGAGAGGCACCTCTTTAGTGGGAGTGAACCAGCGCAAATGACGTGCCCCGGAGTCATCGGGAGCTTCAATGAAGGCAGTTTCGGACAAATTCAACTCAGACGCTATCATTTGCATAACATTAGAGCTCAAGGGGCTATCTACTAGGCAGACGGCAGCAGGGTTACCTTGATATGGTATTTCTGTGAAGGCGTCAACTTGACGATAGGGCAGGGTGATTGTGTCTCGATTCTTGTCGATGATCATAATGACCTAACACATGTACTTGTTGATTGGGAATCGCTAACCTAACACTTTCATGGTGTTGCTAACGCCCTTAAAGTGTTGGACTGATAATCCAGGGTAAATAGTTAGAATACATCAAGATCACCTCCAAGGACACTAAAAAAACAATGGTCGTCCCAATTTTTAACACCAGGCCGAGGAAAGGGATTCAGAATGCCACATCCGAGTGAATCAACTGTACAGGTGCGGCCAGATAAGCATCAGCCTCCTCTGCCTGTTGATCAGATGATCTTGCGAGAAAATCCAGATTCTGAAGCAATTCCAATGGATGTCGTCTTCGTTGGCGGAGGTCCTGCCGGGCTTGCAGGAGCGATTGAGTTGGCCCGGCTTGTGGAGAAAGACAATAAAGAAGGTGGAGGATTAGGAGAAATTGAAATTGGAGTATTAGAGAAAGCTGGCCAGTTAGGAGAGCATTCTCTCTCGGGGGCTGTGGTTAATCCAAGTCCGTTTTTGGAGCTTTTCCCTGAGCTTGATATAAAAGACTTTCCCTTTAGGAGACCAGTTAAGAAAGAGTCCGTTTACTTTCTGACAGAAAACAAATTTTTTCGGATGCCAACACCTCCTACAATGAAGAATCGAGGGAATCAAATAGCTTCTATTTGTGAGATTGTCCGTTGGCTCGGTGAAAAGGCTGAAGAACTTGGAGTTAATGTATTCCCAGGATTTCCTGTAAGTGGATTGATTGTTAATGAAGACGAATCCGTAGGAGGCGTGCGTACGACTGCTTCGGGGCTTGACCGTGATGGACAGCCAGGGAACAGCGATTACATGCCTCCAATGGATATAACTGCACGGGTTACGGTTCTTGCTGAAGGAACAAGAGGACCTCTGACACAAGCCTTTCTTGAGTGGCAGAACATCGAATCTGAAAACCCCCAGATATATGCTCTGGGAGTAAAAGAATTATGGGAGACCAAGAAACCCCTTGATAGGGTGATTCACACTATGGGATGGCCACTTCCAGGAAACTCTTTCGGGGGCACTTTCATGTATCCTATGGAGGACAATTTAGTTTCACTCGGACTGGTTGTAGGCCTTGATTACAGAGATGCACGTTTTGATGTCCATGAGGTTCTTCAGTGTATGAAGCTACATCCCCTTTTCAATTCTTATTTGGATAATGGGGAGATGGTTGAATGGGGGGCAAAGACCATACCTGAAGGAGGTTATTATTCGGTGCCATCTCAGTTGCATGGTTCGGGGATTTGTATCGTTGGGGACTCAGCTGGCTATGTTGATGTCCCATCACTAAAGGGTATCCATTACGCTATGCACTCCGGGATACTTGCTGCTCGAACCATCTTTAAAGCTCTCAAAAATGGGGATGTTTCTGAGACTGGACTCCGCCCTTATACCGATTCCGCCAAAGCTAGTTACATAATGAAAGATTTACACAAGAGAAGGAATTTCCGTCTTGCATTTAAAAGAGGTTTTTTTGGTGGCTCGATCCGAGCTGGCATGATGACTGTTTCGGGCGGGAGATTTCCGGGTAACAAGATCGAGGTGTTGGAAGACATTGCAGAAGATCGGGTTTTAGGTAGCGGTGGTCCTGTAACGCAACCGGACGGGAAGCTTACTTTCAGCAAGACGGATTCGGTCTATAAAGCAGGAAACCAGACTCGTGACGATATTCCAAGCCACCTGATTCCAGGTACTGATGTGAGCCCCGAAGTAGCTGAGATGTACGTTCACATGTGTCCAGCGGGTGTTTACGAATGGGACGGCGAAAGTCTTACCGTCAATGCACCAAATTGTGTGGATTGTAAAGCTACCGATGTACTAGGTCCTCGATGGACTCCTCGTGAAGGAGCAAGCGGTCCTTCGTACAGGAGGATGTAGGACGGATTGGATTTTATGAATTCAGGCTAGCCGTAAGGTGATCCGAGAGAGCCTTAAAGCGTTATGTCTAATAACCGATAGCCATGCCGTCTTTTCTGGTATCGGAGCCTCCGGCCCACCCTTTGCTGAGTTTCATAATGGCTTGAGCCCCTCCGAATTTAGAACTATCTACTTTTATTATTTCGTGACCCAGATTTTCTAGTTTAGCGATTTTTTTATCGTCAACCAAATCTTCGATTGCACACATATATTTTGAAAAATGACGAAAACGAATAGCATTGATAGCCTCTTGGATATCCATTCCGAACAGGAAAACATTTAATAAAATCTGGGCGTGTCCTTGGGGCTGCATCGATCCTCCCATGAGCCCAAAGCTCATATATGGAAAACCGTTTCTGCTTATGAATCCGGGCATTAAGGTATGGAAGGGTCGTTTGTTGGGTCCGGCCTGATTGGGATGTCCGTTTTCCAAAATGAAGCCAGCGCCTCGATTTTGAAGGGCGAAACCAGTATTTGGAATTACTACTCCGGAGCCGAAGTCTCCAAAAATGCTATTAATAAAAGAAATCATATTTCCATTAGAATCAGCGACAGAAAGACAAATAGTCTCAGTCTCAGTAATTGCAGGATCAGGCTCTATTCCCTCCATCGCCTTTTTGGGATCGATGAGGGTTCTTCGTCTAGCCAAATAATCTTCATCCAGAAGTTTCTCTATTGGCGTATTCATGTAATTTCGATCTGCCACATGCTGCTGCAGATCCATAAAAGCAATTTTTTTGGCTTCGATGATATGGTGGATATATGCAGCTGAATTATGTCCCATTCTCTCGAGGTCAAATGTTTCCAGGATTTTTATCATCTGGAGAGCTGCAATTCCTTGGCCTGCTGGTGGAAGCTCCCAGATCGTGTAGTCGCGGAATTTGATCGAAATGGGCTCGACCCAAATTGCTTGATGCTCATAGAGATCATCTAGTGTCAGATATCCACCAAGTTCAGACAGGCCATCCACGATAGTGCGCCCCAATTCTCCTCCGTAGAAAGCCTCCGGGCCTGTTTTGGCGAGTATACGGAAACTATTTGCCAGGTCAGGGTTCCTAAACCATTCTCCAGGTTTCGGCCCTCTTTTGCCACCATATAGGAATGTGGCAGCAGCACCTTTGTCATGGGCGAGTTTTTTTTCTTGGTTACGCCATTGGCCGGATATAATAGGAGTTACTGGGTAACCTTCTTCAGCAATTCTAATTGCTGGGGCTAGCACTTCAGTGAAAGACATAGTTCCATATCTTTCTAAAAGTGCAAACCATCCTGATACAGCACCTGGGATGGTCACTGATTCTGGTCCTAGGTCGGGCATAGATGTATGACCTCGGGAGCGGATATGTTCGCTGGTCATTAGTGCTCCCGATTTTCCGCTTGCGTCAATACCTACAAGTTTCTGTTCCTGGGCTGACCAAAGAATCGCGAACACATCTCCACCAATGCCAGTCATGTGAGGCTCTGTTACGTTGAGAACTGCCGTGGCCGCTATAGCAGCATCGATGGCATTTCCATTTTGTTGGAGTATTTCCAGTCCCGCCTTGCTGGCCAGAGGTTGGCTCGTAGCCACCACACCATTTTCTGCGTAGACTGTAGATCTGTTTGCCATAGTAAGCCGATTCACTCTTTATAGTTATTGAGTTTGTAGAGATCAGGACTACAATGGGTCAATTATTATTTGTAGGCAAAGTTAAAGGCCACAACGTTTATATCATAAAGTACTGCCATTATGGCACCAATACTGCAACTTCGGCATGTTTTTATGACCTAAAAGTTGGCAAGGTTCCTGCAATAGGGGGTTAATTCTGGGTTCAGTTCAGTTTTTATGCTTCTCAGTTAGGAATGATGGAGAGGCTTCAAGTGTTGTTAAAAGTGAGGAATCATGAGTGAGCGATATACACTTCCAGTGCTGCCACTTCGGGACACAGTCGTTTATCCCGGGGTAGCGGTCCCTATCTCTGCTGGACGTGCGGGTACTGTAGAAGCAGTACAAGATGCCCTAGAGGGGGATCGGAAATTATTTGCTGTAGCTCAGCGAGAGAATGTGGATGAAGCAGTACCCGAGATGCTCTATAATGTTGGAACAGTAGTAAGGATTATCCAAACCCACAGAGTACGAGGTGGTGTCCAGCTCCTTGTTCAGGGTGAAGGGCGAGCACAGGCTGTTTCCTATCAACCTGATGGAACAGAAATGTTGCGCGCAGTTCTATTAGATATAGAAAAACAAAATAATCCAGATTCTCAAGATCCGGCCTTCCAGGCTCTTAACCAAGAATTACGTGAGCGTGCTGCTGAATTAGGGGCTCGACGGGGAGTGCCTACGGAGGCACTAAATCAGCTCATCCAAGGAGTCGATGAACCGGGAGCCTTTGCTGATTTAGTAGCATTTTATCTTGAACTTCCCACCCAGGATAAACAAAGCCTTCTAGAGACTTTGTATGACGAAGAAAGGATGAGGGCCGCTCTTGTAGCTGTAGAGCGAGAACTCGCTCGTCTCGATGCCCAGGAAGACATTCAAGCTAAGGTTCAAGAAGAGTTGGGTGAACGGCAACGAGAGATGTTGCTAAGAGAACAATTGAAGCAAATACAGCAAGAGCTTGGCGAAGAAAATGAACGGGACGATGTAGAAGAGCTACGCGAGCGAATAGGGGAGCTTGATCTTAACGAACAGCAACAGACAGAGGTGGAGCGTGAGCTCAGGAGATTAGAGCGTACAAGCCCTCAATCTGCGGAATACCAAGTCATTCGTACTTTCTTGGAATGGGTGACTGAACTGCCATGGAATACCCGATCAGAAGATAAGATTGACCTGACGTTGTCTCAGGAGATCCTAGATGAGGATCACTATGGCCTAGAAGACGTCAAGGATCGTGTTTTGGAATTTCTTGCCGTACGCAAGCTACAACTAGAACGTTTTGAAGAAGATGTTGATGAAGATATTGAATCCGAGGATGAGCTTAATGATGGAATAGAAGTCAATGAAGGGTCTAATGGTACAGCGGAAACCCAGGATGATGATAACATCACCCAAGAAAGCAATGGCCCAGTGGGTGGCCGTGGACCCATACTTTTATTCGTGGGTCCTCCCGGAGTTGGTAAAACTAGTATTGCGCAGTCTATTGCACGATCATTGGGGCGTGAGTATGTGCGCATATCCTTGGGTGGCGCTAGGGACGAAGCAGATATTCGAGGGCATAGACGTACATATGTAGGGGCTATGCCTGGTCGGATAATCCAAGGTATGCGTCAGGCAAAATCTAAGAATCCGGTCTTTCTTCTCGACGAGGTAGACAAGCTCGGAATTTCTTTCCAGGGAGACCCTAGCTCAGCTCTTCTAGAGGTTTTGGATCCTGCCCAAAATTCAAGCTTTACTGATCACTATCTGGGAATCCCTTTCGATCTTTCGGAAGTGCTGTTTATTGCTACAGCTAACTATTCGGATCAGATCCCGACCCCCCTCTATGATCGAATGGAAAAAGTAGATTTTTCAGGGTACACAGAGGTTGAAAAACTTGAGATTGCAAAGCGTTATTTGCTTCCCCGCCAGGAAACAGAGAATGGATTGAAAGAGGGCGAACTACTCCTGGATGACAAAGGGATTTTGACGATAATTCAAGAGTATACCCGTGAGGCAGGAGTGCGTCAGCTTGAAAGAGGATTGGGCAAATTAGGGCGTAAGGTTGCCCGTAAGATTGCTGCCGGTGAAGTGAAAAGTTTAAAGGTGACCATAGATGCTATACGTGACCTCATAGGAAGACCACGCGTACACCCTGAACAGATGGCACCGACTGATGCGGTGGGTGTGGCTACTGGTATGTTCTATACTCCAATGGGTGGTGACATCATGTTTGTGGAGGCCAGTGTAATGGCTGGCGAAAGTGGATTGGTTCTCACGGGCCAGCTTGGCGATGTTATGAAAGAATCGGGACGTGCAGCCTGGAGTTATGCCAGGAGTAACTATGAACGTCTAAAAATTTCAGATGAAGCCCTAAGGGGTCGTGAGGTACACATCCATGTTCCAGCTGGTGCTGTTCCCAAAGACGGGCCCTCGGCCGGAATTACGATGGCATGTGCTCTCGTGTCTGCTCTTTCTGGCCAGAAAATACGCAGAGACGTGGCAATGACTGGCGAGCTCACACTGACCGGCAGGGTTCTTCCTATCGGCGGTGTTAAGGAAAAAATATTGGGTGCCATTCGGTCAGGGATAAGCGAAATTATTTTGCCTTGTGACAATGAGGCTGATTTGGATGACCTCCAGCCGGAAGTCAGGGATAAGCTCACTATCAACTTAGTAGAAGATCTCGATCAGGTGATCAGTATTGCTCTTGCAGATAATGATGCTTCCTCGGCCAAGAAGAAACCCAAGAAGAAAGCCAAGGAAAAGAAACAGAAAAAATCAAAGAGTACTGCCCAAAAGAGTTTAGCCCCCAATGCATAAAAGCTTCCCGGGCGCGGTCGGTCTTTTGAGAATCGAGGGGAAGAGTTTCGGAGAACTTTGTCATTCACTAATTGAGGATGACTGGGAAGGAGAGAACAACTAACCTTCCGTTAAAGAAGTTCAAGATAAAGTTTATAGGACCTTGATGGTTCCTGCGTCCCCTTTTGTGATGCGACCAATGATCGCGGCATCAGGGGCTTCTTTTTTGAGGCGATCCATAAGATTCCCTAGGCAGTTTGGGGGGGCTGATATAAGCATACCACCTGAAGTTTGTGCATCTGCCAGAGCAATACGTTGGAATTCACTGCTAATACCGAAGTCTACCCTATCCTGAGTATCTTCTAGATTCCGTTGTGTACCACAGGGTACGTGTCCTTCGGCGATAAGATTTTCTACTCCTGGTAAAATTGGCACTGAGCTTATGTCGATTTCAGCAGCCACACCAGATTGAACAAGAATATTAGATAGGTGCCCCAAGAGTCCGTAGCCGGACACATCGGTTGCAGCTCTGACCCCAGCTCCTATCATTGCGTTGGCTGCATATCGATTCAGTGTGGTCATACTTACTACAGCTGCGTCCACTACTTCCGATGGAGCCCGTTCAACTTTTATGGCTGTAGTAATAATTCCTGTACCTAATGCTTTTGTGAGCACGAGGGTATCACCGACCTGAGACTCGGTGTTAGTTATTAAGGCATCCTCCTGTACATCACCTATTACTACTAAGCCGTATTTTGGTTCTGGGTCATCTATAGAATGTCCGCCCATAATGGGAATGCCAGCTTCACGGGCCATGTCTGATCCTCCGCGTAGAATCTCTTCCACTATACCTTCCTCGAGAAGCTTGCGTGGAAACCCTAGTAAATTCAGAGCAAAGAGAGGCTGTGCACCCATAGCATAGATGTCTGACAGGGCGTTTGCTGCAGCGATTCTTCCGAAGTCATATGGTTCGTCCACCAGTGGCGTAAAGAAATCCAAAGTAACAACTAGAGCACGGCCATTGGCGAGTGAATACACCGCTGCGTCGTCGTTAGTAGAGGCGTCTACCAACGATTCAGGAACCTCAATAGGGATCAAGTGACGCAGGACCTGCGCTAGCTCGGACATGCCGAGTTTGCTAGCTCAACCGGATCCGTGGGCTAGCTGGGTCAACCTGATCTTGGGTCTCTGGTCTCTAGCTTGGTTGGGCATTTGCCTCCCCATTTAGCACCCGCTGTGGCGGATGTCAGTGATATATAGCACACGATCCACAGATCATAAGTTACGATCAATCTAGATAGAGGTGCTTAGGTCGGAAACACGCTAGATTTAATTATGAATATCACAGTCCGATATGTATATCTAAGTTCTCAGGCTATCGTCTTGGGCGAGAATATATTCTTTTTTTCTTTTTTAAATCACAAAGCGAGTTACTGATGATTGGATCTTCGCGAGATGATCACGAGAAAGAGGGTGCCTTATTCTGCCGAATACGGGGGATAGATGTTGTAAGGCATTATGGGGATCCGATGGGAGAATACCAAGCAGCTGTCAGCAGTGTTGTCATGAGAGATCGTGGCCATAGATCTCGGTTTTTAATTACGGGCAAAAATCCTGTTGATACTTTGAATGGCACCCTTACTGGTCGTATGCCTAGCCCACCTGCCGGATCATATAAAAATGGTGCAATAGGTAGAGCAGAGTACTCAGCGGTCCTTACTCCCAAGGGCAGGGTTGTCACAGATTTAAGAGTAATGTGGGGGGCTGATCCTGAAAAAGAGAGTCTTTGGCTGGATGTACCGGCTCCTGGTGCTGGTCCGATGTTAGAACACCTAAAACGGTATGTGCCACCCCGCCTTGCAACTGTCGATGATGTATCTGAGGATGTGGGAATTATAACTGTATTAGGGCCAATGGCAGGGGAAGCACTTGAAGAAATATCCTTCATCTCTGCAGAGATGAAGGTTGTATTGGATAACTTGGCGGAGAATGAGTACTTAATCGTTGGAAAAGAAGGAGAGAGAATTGTCAGGAATCCAGCTGTTAACACTCTGGCATGGGATATTTTTACGTCAAAAGAGGGATCCCGTAAGCTGTGGACTAAATTCTTAAGCCAAGGTATTAAACCTATGGGTGTGAGCGTGTGGGATACTCTTCGTATTGAGGCCGGCAGGCCTGCTTTTGGTCAGGATATGGACGAGTCCAAGATGCTCCCTGAGACTAGTATAGTCGATATAGCAGTAGATCACTCTAAGGGATGCTATACTGGCCAAGAGGTTATCGTACGGATTCGTGATCGTGGCCACGTGAATAAATCCCTCAGAGGGCTATATCTGGGTGATGGACCTGCACCTCGATCTAATGCAGAAATTTTTTACGAAGGAAATAATGTGGGACATATTACGAGTGTGGCCGATTCTCCTCGGTACGGAGGCAGGATTGCCCTCGGTTATATCCGGCGGGAAGTTTCTTTGGGGGAGGCAGTTACAATAGGGTCTC
>CEUZ01144484.1_pt1 | contig 22527 bp, 22 predicted proteins | sample 361511 | NCBI WGS metagenome assembly CEUZ01 (sample SAMEA2622822, study PRJEB7988) | marine metagenome | biome: marine biome (ENVO:00000447); feature: surface water layer (ENVO:00002042); material: "saline water (ENVO:00002010), including plankton (ENVO:xxxxxxxx)" | depth 5 m | reverse complement strand
TCCACGGCTTGATCCTCGGTCAAGAAATCACAGGGATACCGTCGTTCCGATGACAGATTTCGACCTCGGAGAAGTAGACCGCCTCCTCAAAACAACTAAACAAGTCCGCAAACGTTTAGATCTAAACAAAGAGGTCCCAGTAGATCTACTTTTGGATTGCATAGAAGTAGCGGGCCACGCTCCAGTCGGTGGCAACCTCGAACGCAACCGCTGGATCATCGTTACCGACGCTGAGTTAAAAGCAGAAATTGCCCATTACTACGCCGAGGTGGGGCGCCCTTATCTAGCCGCAAGCTCAGGTATTCGTACCGATGAGCGCACGAGTCGGGTCATCGATTCTTCGATTCATCTGATTGACCACATACACGAAGTCCCAGCAATGGTCATTCCATTACGACTCGACCGTCCACCGAGCGGCGAAAACGATGAGGGATCCGCAGGCGGCTGGTGGGGATCGGTATTGCCCGGAGTGTGGAGTTTCCAGCTCGCGGCTAGAGCTCGAGGCCTGGGATCGACTTGGACCACATTTCACCTCGCGCACGAAACAAAGATTGCTGAACTTCTGGGTATCCCGCCAACTGTTAGCCAATGCGCGTTACTACCAGTGGCGTTCTACACCGGCGATGCTTTTCATCCCGCACCAAGACGCTCTGTTGACGAGGTGACCTATCTCAACGGTTGGAAACAACCAGTTCGCTAGTGGCACAGCCATGGCTCTTAAAGTGGCGCGTCCACTGACGATCGAAATTCGTCAGATACTAGACAGGTGAGCAGTCACACTAGCAACGACATATTCCATGAAGTGCTAGTCAAATACAACCAGCCGTATTCCTTCAAACAATTACTTGATCACCTACAACCGCGGGCCCTACCGGGAGTTGAAAAAGTTGAGGGAGAGACTTACGCGAGAGTCACAGTTAGAGGCGGACTCCCGCGAATTGTTCAAGTCGAAGATGCCGCTGATGGTCTCCATCTGCGAATCAAGACAACTTCTTCAAACAATGACGACCTAGCCCAGGACCTTAAGAGTCTCCGCAACTTGTTCGCGGTGGACGAAGACCCATCCTTAGCTGTTGCGCATCTGTCTCAAGATCCGTTTATCGGTCAATTGGTAGCTCAACATCCTTGGGTTCGAGTTCCTCGATGTTGGGATCCATTCGAAACGTCAATTCGTATCATCATCGGTCAGCAAATCTCGGTTGCGGCCGCAACGACAATTGGCGGACGAATGGCAGCCAAGTACGGAACGAAAGTTTCTACTGGTCCCGATTTGAATCGCATCTTCCCATCCGCCGCCGTTCTCGCGAACGCCGACTTGAGCAATGTGGGGCTCACCGAAAGAAGACAAGTGACCATTCAGACTTTCGCTCAGTCAGTACTTGAGGGTGCGATCGATTTCGAAACTCAAAGAGAGTTACAAGACGTAGAGAACAACTGGTGTGCTTTGCCGGGTATAGGCCCATGGACTGCTCAAGTCGTAGCCATGCGAGTGTTGGGACATGACGATGCGATGCCTTCGTCTGATCTGGGGATACTTCGGTCAGTCAACAGGATCGCAAAACAAGATCTCAGCCCGAAGCAGCTGCAGAATCAATCTAGGGTGTGGGCTCCATTCCGCTCGTGGGCCGCTCAACATCTCTGGCAGGCACCTCAAGTCCCTAGGAGTTCCTGATGGGTAACCCTCATTTATGCCAAGAATTGTCGACCCCAATCGGAAATCTCACCCTGGTGAGCACCCGAGTAGGACTACGCGCTGTCCTCTGGCCTGACGACACAGACCGGGTAGCTCTCCCGCATCAGCTGATTGCATCAACTACTGATCCCATCCTCGCCAAAGCAGCAACCCAACTAGAACAGTATTTCGCCAAAGAAAGAACTGATTTCGATGTTCCACTTGACTTGCAGGGAACTGATTTCCAACAAGAAGCGTGGAAAGCACTCGCTAGAATCCCATACGGCGAAACCTGGACTTATAAACAGCAGGCTGAACTCCTAGGACGCCCTAAAGCGGTGAGAGCGATAGGAGCTGCCAACGGCAAAAACCCTGTCTCAATAGTGCTTCCCTGCCACCGAGTGATAGGTACTAACGGATCTCTCACTGGTTTTGCCGGTGGCTTAGATACAAAAAAGCAGCTGTTACTTTTCGAAGGCGCCCTCTCAAACGAAAACGGGAACCTCGGTTTCTAATTCCATACATCGTAGTTCCGCGACAGTCTTCGCTACCTAACTGAGACCCAGAAGAACCCCAGGACGCTTGTGTGCGCGAGGAGGGACTTGAACCCTCACACCCTTGCGGGCACAGGCACCTGAAGCCTGCGCGTCTGCCAGTTCCGCCACTCGCGCTAATTTGAACCGACCAGCGTAGCCGCCCAACAACTTTCTTCCGCCACGAAGACCTCACCTGTTCATCCCAGGCGACCCCCGACCTAACTGAGCCGGTCCTACACTCAAGTAACAATGGCTCTCAAAGGCATAACCGACGCTATAGGTAGGGCATCTTCGCGTGTTCTTCGCACACCCGTCAGCCCTAAAGCCTTAGGACACAAAGTAACTCGCCTTCTTAATAAGGAACGAACCAGCGACACGCATGGCCACCCAATCGTTCCTAACCACCTCATCGTCGCTTTTGCCCAAAAAGACCGGGACCGATTCGGAAATGCAGAAGAGTCGCTCCGTCGTCAACTGATTGAAGTGGCCCACGCCCACGCTCGTTCAAAAGGCTTGGGACTTACCGGACCCCTATCAATTGACTTTGCAACCAACCCCAGATTCCGCACGGGCCGCTGCGACGTCTCAGGAGAGTTCCGTGACGCTCCGATCGGAGATGAAGCTGTTTTAGTGACATCTGACGGACTTCAGATCGCCATCACCACACCTCAAATTCTTGGAAGAAACGATGACTGCGGGGTAGTTCTCGCCGGATCAAATGTCAGCCGACATCACGCAGAAATCCGCGCAGATCAGCACGGATTATTCATTGTTGATACGGGCTCCACCAACGGCACTCTCGTCAACGGCATCGCAATCGATACCCACCGACTGTTACACGGCGACATTGTCAGCATTGGCGATCATGAACTACGAGTAGAGGTGGTCTGATGTCACCTCAACTCGTCAGGCTTCTCACGATTCTTCTTCTAATACTCATCCACCTATTCCTGTTACGAGTCATTCGAGCCATCTGGGTAGGGATAAAACCAACCCGCGATATACGATCCCGCGTCAATCCATTCATTAAAGGTCATCGACCAGGGAATGTGCTGATCGTACGAACTCCCGAAACATTGAACGGCCAGCGACACGAACTCAACGAAGAAATGACCATCGGTCGCGCAGCAACTTGTGAAGTCACCATCGATGACACTTACGCGAGTCAAATTCACGCCCGAATTTTCCGACGCGACAGCGAACACGTTCTAGAAGATTTGGGATCTACCAACGGCACCTATCTCAATCGACAGAAAGTTTCATCGGCAACCAATCTCCGCGCTGGTGACCACATACAAATCGGATCCACCGTCTTTGAGGTAACCCCGTGACCACGCCGTCAAGACTGATGCTTTCTTGGGGCGGCGCTACCGATCAAGGTCGAGTGCGCGCCAACAACCAAGACGCCATGTACGCCGACTGGGGTCTTTTTATCGTCGCGGATGGTATGGGTGGGCATCAAGGTGGCGAAGTAGCAGCAAATTTGGCTGTTCGCGCGGTTGCTAAGGCTGAGCGTGGAAGCGTTAGCGACCTTCGCAATGCCGTAGTCGAAGCAAACCGCCTTGTACATGAAACCGCCATTGCTCAGCCTGAACTGCATGGAATGGGCACGACACTCACCGCGTTAGCTGTGGATCAACATGGAGAAGGACATCAGTTTGTTGTCTTGAATGTCGGCGATTCTCGGGTCTACCGCTATAGAGACAACCAACTTGAACAACTCACCGAAGACCATAGTTACGTAGCTGAATTGGTGCGACGGGGCGATATCGACGATGAGGCCGCGTCTGTGCACCCATACCGAAATATGCTGACTCGCGCGATCGGTGTTCATCCAGACGTCGAAATTGACGAATGGGTATTTGAACCTGCCGTCGGTGACCGATTCATCTTGTGCAGCGATGGCTTAACAAACGAGCTTGATGACAGCGCAATCGCTGAGCAGTTGGCGAACGCAGATGATCCCGGCGCTATCGCTCAAGCCCTTGTCGCAACAGCTAACGAGCACGGTGGTCGGGATAACTCAACGGTGCTCGTAGTGGATGTACAAGCAGAACCGTTGACCACCAAAGATGAGCCTAGAGAAGCTGCTGAAGACGACGACTCAACTGATTTGGAGCACAAGTCAGACGAAACTCCAGATATTCCCGACCACGCTGCAGGCGAAGCTTTTGAAATACGTGTTCGTGGGTCAACCGTCAAACAGCGGAGTTGGCTCTACGACCAGGTTCGTATTTCTCTGGGGGCTGCTTTAATCACTTTGGTTCTAACCGTTACAACTGCAGCGATGGTCTTCACTATTGGTTGGTATGCACGGTCCGGTTATCACGTCGATGTTGTAGCGAATCATGTAGTGATTCAAAAAGGTCGATCTGGCGGTCTTCTGTGGTTCGAACCGACATTGGAGCAATGGACAGAAATTCAAATATCGGAACTGTCTGATACGGATCAATCTCGCCTCGCCAACAGCGGTCACATGTCGACTCTCGACGAGGCGCAATCTTTTGTGGCGACCCTCCAAACTCGTCAGTTCGGCGGCGAGGACGGGAGCTGAGGTGACCAGACAGCGAATAGTGGAACTCACTCTGCTTTTGCTAGCGGCGTTCATCACAGTTGCAACGGTCACTGTTGCAGCCGTTAACGAACGAGTGGCGTTGAGTTGGGCCGTGATTCCGTATTTGCTTGGGCTGATGGCTCTTTGGGCCGTCACTCATTTGGCATTGAGAAGATGGGCTCCGTCCTCTAATGGTCTGCTATTTCCAATAACAGCCTTATTGCAGGGTGTCGGATTTGCTTTCATGATTCGGATTGATCCTGAATTAGCTGACAATCACTTCGCTTGGAGTTTGGCTGCGACCTGCGCCTTTCTGTTAGCCCTGCGAGGATTACGCGATCTCACCTGGTTGCAGAAGGTTCGTCCCTACGTTGGCGTCGGGGGCGCGCTACTGCTTCTCGCTCCGGCCTCTATTGCTAGGGGTCCAAGACAGCTAGATGCCTCCCCAGTAATTGATTTGGGAGCAATTTCAATAGCTCCACAGCAGCTGGGAAATTTGGTCCTCATTACGTTTTTCGCGGCGTGGTTAAGCCAGTACAGATCTCGCAATACGGCCGAACATTTAGGGCAAGTACAGCCGCTGGAAGGTGATCCCTCCAGATTTCTTCCCCTTATCGGAGGCTGGTTGCTTACCTCGGTAATCATCATCTTTCATTCCGACATGAGTCTGGCATTTGTCACATTCGTCATCTTCGTTTCAATGTGGTGGATAGCAGCAGGCCGAATTCGCGATCTCGCAATATTGTTGACAGCCATAGCGGGTTCTGTGGCTGTCGCAGCCGGCAGCATCGCTGAAACCAAATCGATTTTCGCGGCGTGGATTGACCCTTGGGCGAACCTTGAACTCGGCGAGGCAAGCATCCGATCATCATTTGCGTTGGCTGGCGGCGGGCTGACGGGGACCGGACCTGGAGGTGGCTCTGCTGACTGGATGCCCGGCGCCACGGATCTATTCGCGTTCGTGCCTGTTGCAGAAGAGCTTGGGTTTATAGGCGGCGCCGCGATATTGCTGAGCTATCTGCTGCTCGTTGGCGTCGGCCTGCGGTTAGCAGTCGCTGCTCGTACCGAGTTTGACACCATTTTGGCCAGCGGGATCGCAATATTTTTCGCCGGTCAAGCATGGGCTTCAATTGCGGCAGTGGTTCGTTTTCTTCCACCTACCGGGTTATCACTCCCATTTGTTGCACTTAACGGATCACTATTGATCACATGCAATATCGCCTTAGCGCTGCTTTTGAGAATTTCTGAGACAGCCCCCAACATCTCCGATCGAACTCAGTTACTTCCCCAAATCACACTCCAGTCTCAGGGTGACCAGTGACCCGACGACTAGCTCATGTGGGTGTTGTATTTCTCCTCTTGTACGGGTTTCTCTTTTTCCGCCTCGAAATTATTCAAGTGCTCAACGCAGATGCCCTTCGAAATCACCCTCAAAACAACCGGGAAATCACGTTGGTCTTTGATGAGCCGAGGGGAGTCATCCGAACAGCTGACGGTGAAATTGTGGCCCAAACCGTCGCGGTAAGCGGCAGACAGGGGCGTTTGCGGCAGTACCCATATGGGCCTCTGTATTCGCATGTTGCAGGGTTTATTTCTGCAGAGAACGGTGGGGCAGGTCTGGAGCGCACACAGAATGACTTTCTTGGGGGAGAAGATTTAGGGGTTCGCCTTCAAGACAGTCGTGACCTCTTCATCGACCGCTCACGCACTGGTCAAATTGAGATGTCAATTCGGCACGATATTCAACTGATTACAAGAGCAGCAATGGCCGGACATGTGGGAGCTGCCGTAGTCATCAACCCAACCACAGGATCCGTGCTCGGCCTGTGGAGTTCACCGCAGTTCGATCCGAACCATTTGTCTTCGCATGATTTGATGGCTGTGACGAGTGACTACACAGCTCTATCGTCCGACCCTAATCAGCCCTTACTCAATCGAGCCGAATTCCAGAGTTACGACATTGGGTCGTTGTTCACGATTGTCACAGCCGCAGCAGCCATCGAAGAAGACTTGGGTGATTTCGTTGTGCCGTCAATCGAGCGAGTTACTCCACTTGAAGGCTCACAGGCGATTGTGCACGACGGCGGCGCATGCGGCGGAGACTTAGAGTCATTACTGATCACCAATTGCTCGCCGGGTTGGGCAACCATTGGAACCAAAATTGGTGGAGGGAAACTCAATGATGTATCCCAGCGGCTGGGGCTAACTCGAACTAGCCCAGTTCGGCTAGACGGAAGCCCAAAAGGTACCCTCGAAACAGAGTCGTTAAATTCCTCTGCTTCATACGCTGCTGTGGGTGAGGGTCTCAAAGCTACTCCCCTTCAAGTTGCGCACTTATTTGCCACGATCGCAAATGGGGGTGCCAGAATGCAGCCTCACGCAGTAAGCCGGGTGCGGACTTATGACGGCAAAGTCCTTGAAGAATTCACCCTAAATCCGTTGCGGCAATCTCTATCCAAGGAAACTGCAGCTGAACTCAGACAGTTACTCGCGGAGAATGTTGTCAGTGGCACAGCCCAGAATCTTTCGATTAATGGCACGCCCGTCGGTGGCATGGTGGCTACCCAATTTCTTGGCAAACATGGTTGGGCGGTGACTATCGCCCCAGTGACACTGCCCGACCTCGTTGTTGCGGTACTTCTAGAGGATGACAGCTTCAGTGATCAACAGGTCGCTGAAGCCAATGTCGCTGCAATTGCCCGACGAATTACCGAGGCCGTTTTGCGCCTCCCAAGCTTTAAGGTAGGGGGTTCCTAATGGTTCCTCCAGAGATGCCAATGTCCGAAAATGACCGACCTATTTTCAGTGGCAGATACGAGTTATATCGACGTATCGCGCGCGGGGGCATGGCCGAGGTTTTTTTGGGCAGGGACAAGCTTCTGGACAGACCTGTTGCGGTCAAAGTCTTATTCCCCGAATACGCGACCGATGCTTCATTCGTCGAGCGCTTTCGCCGAGAAGCGCAAGCGGCAGCAAACTTAAACCAACCGAACGTTGTTGGCGTATATGACTGGGGTCAGGAAGCGGGCACCTATTACATCGTCATGGAATACGTCGAAGGGCGAAGTCTCGCTGAAATCATTAGAGCGGAGGGGCCTCTTCACCCTGATCGCGCAGCGGACATCACGATTGACATTGCAGCAGCTTTGGCCTTTGCTCATCGAAACGGGGTTGTTCATCGCGACGTCAAACCGGGAAATGTTTTGGTCACCACCGGAGGGCAAGTAAAAGTTACTGATTTCGGTATTGCGCGTGCCCTTACCGGAAATACTTCTGACAACCTGACCCAAACTGGTTCGGTAATGGGCACAGCCACGTACCTTTCACCAGAACAAGCACAAGGGCACCCAGCTGACCCCAGAAGTGACGTGTACTCCTTGTCAGTCGTCCTCTACGAAATGCTCACAGCAGGCCCCCCATTTACCGGCGATACCCCTGTTTCCATCGCATACAAGCACGTTCAAGAGACACCGGCTCCACCATCACAATTCAACGCCGACGTGCCTCCAGCTCTCGAAGCAATTTGCCTTCTTGGTTTAACGAAAGACCCTGACACCCGCTATGCATCAGCTGACGATTTACGTGGTGATTTGAGACGATTTCGCACCGGGCAGCAGGTCCTTGCAACTCAGCGAAGTGGCGAGCTTGCAGCTACCACTGTTCAGACGCGTGTAACACCTTCACCGGGTACACGCCCGGCTCCGCAGAATCTGACACCGTCGGAACAGCCTGAAAGAGCTACACCACCTACCGACAACCCAACGATCGCGGCCCCAGCTTCGGACAAAACCAGAGTCTGGGCGACTTTGCTCGTCGTCTTGTTAATCGTTGTTGCGGGCTTGGTCTATTTGCTGCTGAATGGATTTACTCCAGGCTCGGGAGATAACGACGCCGGTGTAGTTGGTGACGCTGATAGTCGACTACGAGTCCCCTCTGTGGTGGGACTCGATTGGGAAGAAGCCGAGAATCAGCTACGCGGTGAAGGCTTCGAACAAATCACCATTGAATTCCAGGAGCGACAAGACATTCCAGCAAATCAAATATTTCAACAGGACCCGAGAGCCGGGTTATTGCTCGCTGAACCCAACGATCCTGACAACCCCATCCGACTATTTGCTTCCAAAGGGCTCACCGTTGTGCGTATCCCGGCGGTCGAACGAATGGATTTCCTGGAGGCTGAGGAGATTTTGCTTACCGCAGGCTTTTCAGTGGAACGCATTGATAAACAGAGCGACGATTTTGCTCGAAACATAGTGATAGAACAAAGTGTCCCCAGCACTGAAGAAAGACCCCAGGGCACCGTCATAACTTTGACGGTGTCAGTCGGTAAAGGCGAAGTCCAGGTTCCTTCAGTAGAGGGACAATCCATAGCGGACGCTCGGGTCTTCCTAGCTCGGGAGGGTTTCGATGCCGAAGTAGTTCAAGAAAACTCTTTGGACTTCCCGGTAGGCACGGTCATCCGTTCTGAACCTGGGTTTGGACGTTTAGCTGAAAGGGGCAGTGTCGTACGTCTAGTTGTTTCACTTGGACCAGCGACGGGTCAGGTCCCTTCGTTAGAAATTCTTGGCACGACAGACGCCAACCAGGTTGAGATTGCTTTAAGAAATTTGGGGTTTGAAGTCAAACGCGTTGAAAGTCAACTCGGAGCAGGTGACCCTTCTATCGGACAAGTGCTAGGCATTGATCCGTCACCAGGAACGGAACTCCTTTTGGGATCCGAAGTGGTCCTCGTTGTTGGGAGCGGCGACGCGGGCGCTGACACCGGTAGCAGTTTCGTCACCGTGGAACCAAGCGATTAGGTCAGTGCGCCCTCGCTATCTGCGGCAATCATGGGCTTATCGTCTGAGTGATTAGTCGCATATCGTTTCTCCCTCTATCCTCGTTGCTCATGGCCAGGCCCAAAAAGACAAGTCGATTGACACCCAAAGGAACGCGACCGGAAGGATTTGTCGCTGAAGAATCTCTTTCGGGTGACATGCCACCAAGCCCTCCCTGGTTCGGATGGCTGATTCTTAGTTTCTTGTTGGCAGGTGTTGCCGTCATCTTTTCTAACTACATGAGTTGGTTGCCGGGGAGCCCATCAAGTTCATGGATACTTGGCGGACTGGGCTTCGTGTTAGTAGGAATTCTGATGGCTACGAGATGGCGATAGTTCTGCAGTCCCTCAGATGAATTAGTGGGAATTACATCTATGTGGTTTCTCCCCACCCTGGGGACAACCTGTGGATTAAGGGGTTTGCGCTAGTCGTTGTCGTGGTCACGGATGAGTTCCATCTCTTCCATACAACACTTCGGCCCTTCTGGAGTGCTATTGGGTGATCGGGTCATTCGGACTTCCGTGCCGCATAGGGTGCACATGTAGGTGAGGCGAACTTTGCGCAATTCACCCGGTGGCGGTGGCAGCGGTACGGGTCGCGAGAAGCCGAGCATCAATTTGAGGCCGACTCGGTACACCACATAGATGAACAGCAGCGACAGACCAACGGGAAAGACTAAATCCACAGTGCCTACCGTAGCGTCCGGCAACATCTCTCCAATGCGTATCGTTGTAGGTACAGAAGTGGTCGGAGACCGGGAGTCTTCACCCTGAAAGGACTAGCGAAATGAATCATGTGTGTTTCGTTGGACCGAAACCGTCCTGGATTGACCCAAACGATGAGGTGGAACGAGTCTGTTTTATTTTTGGTCGTTGTATTGATAACGGGGGATCTAGCTAACCATGCGGCCGTCGGGAACTGAGCCAGGGGATTTTGTCGAGTTCGATTACGACTTAGTTGAAGCAGAGCGACGGCAACGGATTCGAGAGGTACTTCACCGCGTCAGACCAGAGATGGAACAAGAAATCGGATCTGCTCTGGAAGTCTCTAACGACGGCAACGACTTGGTTCTTATTGCCGACGGTGAAATCAGGTTCCGCGCAGCTTTAGCACCCGATGGCCGGGTGATAGTGACTGATATGCGATCTGGTGGACATTTGTAGTTATGGCTATAGCTTCAGTCAGCCCATGAGCGTGCTGGGTCTTACTTCGTTCGTCAGATCGACTCGGTTGTAAGATCTTCCGGAACTACGGGCCGCGTCGAGCGACGCAACTGATGCCATTGCTTCGGTGGGGGCGTCATCTAGTTCGAATAGTTGTAATTCTTCAACTTCGAGAATTCGGCCGCTTTGTGCGCGTTGGCGCCGCACCCGGCTCCGTTTCGAGGATGGAGCCGAGCCGTCGTTGGAGGTAACTGTCCACAGTCTCGGTACGCCGTCCCGTTCGTCAGAGACAGTCCAGTCTTGTGGTACCCGAAGTGTTTGAACATGTTTCTGACACAACGACATGACATGGCCTGTGTCCGCATGAAGGTCTATGACCCAAACCGAAAGCGAGGCACTGTCATATGTGAGGCCCGCTACTGCCGGTGCACCACAGGTACCTCGTGAGCAAGATGCCATGGACATGGAACGTAGTACCGGCAGTGGGAAGAATTGGGGATGATCACACCATTCAGCCCTGGGGTAGTTGATTCTCCCGTGGTTTACCCAACGTATTTGCAGATCATTTCGTTTGTTTTCCGATTCGAAAATGCTTAACGTCGAGAAGATAGCTAGGGTTCAGTAAACGCAATGTGAAAGGGGCACCCGTGGTTGGTGGCGCACTGAGGTCAGCAAGCATGGACGACTTTGATCTGAGGATGTCAGACAAGGTTCGTCCGTTGTACGAGGCCGTGAAAGTCTTTATTCGAGAAGAGGTAGATCCCATTACCGAGGAATATCATCGGCTTGGCGAAGATCGGCCCGAACGGTGGGGATACGGCGAAGGGCAACTTGAATTACTTGAAGGCGCCAAAGCAAAGGCACGCGCTCAAGGTCTCTGGAACTTCTTTCTCCCTGATGCCGAGACAGGCGAGGGTTTGTCGAACCTCGATTACGCCTACATTGCGAACGAATTAGGCAAAAACCGTTTGGCTTCCGAATGCTTGAATTGTTCCGCACCCGACACCGGAAATATGGAGGTTCTTGAAAGAGTCGGAACTAGCGAGCAAAAAGAGGAATGGCTCGAACCGTTACTGAACGGGAAGATCCGTTCCGCCTACTGCATGACTGAACCACGAGTGATGAGTTCAGATGCCAAGCAAATCGAGACCGAAGCGGTTCTCGACGGGGATGAGTGGGTCATTAACGGCGAGAAGTTCTACATCTCGGGTGCAGGTGATCCTCGTTGCAAGATCATGATCACCATGGTTCGCACGAACCCCGATGCTGATACGTACAAACAACAGTCTCAGATCTTGGTACCGCTTGACGCCGAGGGCGTCAACATCGTCGGTCCAATGCACGTCTTCGGTAACGACGATGCTCCACACGGGCATATGCACATCAAACTTGAAGATGTCAGAGTCCCGAAAGAGAACGTGTTGCTAGGCGAAGGCAGAGGCTTCGAAATTAGTCAGCTTCGCCTCGGGCCAGGTCGAATCCATCATTGCATGCGTTCAATCGGTTCCGCCGAAAAGGCAATCGAAATGATGGTTGATCGCGGTCTTTCTCGCGAAGCGTTCGGCAAGAAGCTTGTCAATCTTGGCAAGAATATGGAAGTGATCTCACGCAGCCGCATCGAAGTAGAAGCGATGCGCTTGATGGTTTTGCGTGCTGCCCAGGCAATGGACACGCTCGGTAACGCTGAAGCCCGAGTATGGGTGAGCGCCGTTAAAGCCATGGTGCCTGAGAAGTGTTGCGACATCATCAACGAAGCAATCCAAATGCACGGAGCTGCTGGGGTTTCCCAATGGTTCCCACTCACCGATATGTGGCACAGCCAAAGGACGCTTCGTCTGGCTGACGGGCCTGACGAAGTTCATCACATGGTGGTGGGCCGAGCAGAGGTTCGCAATCGAGAGGCTGAACGTGCATCAGGTGACGCAACCAGCCACACTCTTGGCGGTCCGGTCTAAACCAAGTCCAGGGTTATTGAATTTGGTTCAACGCCCACTCTCTGAGTTCTATTTTTCGTATTTTCCCTGAGGGGGTTGACGGCATCTCGTCTATGAAGATGACGTGTCTGGGTATTTTGAAGCTGGCAATTTTGCCACGACAACGTTCAATTAAAGCTTCTGCTGATAAGTCAGTGGAACTGACGACGAACGCTACGGGGACTTCTACGAGTCGCTCATCGGGGTAACCAACAACGGCGATCTCTTCAACACCTTCGACTTCAAGGAGATACCCCTCAACTTCGGCTGGCGAAACGTTTTCGCCTCCGACTTTCAACATATCTTTGTGGCGTCCTATAAAGACGACGTGTCCGTCTGATCTGAGCATGGCCACGTCACCAGTGTCTAGCCACCCTTCGTCATCCAGTACTTCGGCTGTGGCTTCGGGTTTCCCCCAGTACCCGCTGGTAACCGTATAGCCCCTTACATACAGAGCTCCCTGCTCGTTTTGACCTAAGACGTGGCCGTCGTCCAGGTCGCGAACTTCAAACTCAATGCCATACATGGGGTAACCCGAAGCTTCGGTTCTTTGCTCCATTGTGTTGGTGACGTGGCTTGAGGCGATGAATGCCCAGGTTTCGCTCATGCCGAAACCGCTGGTAGTGGGACAGAAAACGTCCTGTACTTGTCGCGCTATTGGGACGGTTGATTCCATCCCAGCAGGAAGTGTCCCTGCGCGAAGGGTGGTCACGTCGCGTTGTCGCTGTTGTTGTTCTCGAATTAGGTCAGCCCAGTGGCTGTCAAAGCCATGAAGTACGGTACCTCTTTCTTTTTCGACAGCGTCTAGAACTTGAGCGGGTTCAAAGACGTCGAAGAGAACTTGGCTTCCTCCTGTTAGCGCAACCATCATTGCGACTTCGCTAAACCCATAGGCGTGGAATAAAGGTAGGTAGCTCATGTGAACATCATTGCGATTGTGACCCAGCAGCATTGCTCTTTCGTAGGTATTGCGGACCGGTTTGTGGCAGTGGATGACTCCCTTGGGGTGTCCGGTAGTCCCTGAGGTATAGGCGAGCATCATCCGATCTTCAACACTGACTTGAGCTGAGCGGCTATGCAATTGTTCGTCACTCACTTGGGAGCCTTGTTCAAGCATTGCTTCCCATGAAATGCTGGCCTCTAGCTGCTCCCCCATCATGACGATCTGTTGAAGATGGCCACCCTCATTGAGTTGTGGGAGAGCTGCTTCCAACATTTCGCCGTAGTCGATGGGGCCAGAACGATCGAGTGCTATCAAAAATCTACTTTCAGATTGCACAACGGTGTATGCAACGTCATCGGTTCTATACCGGGTGTTGAGAGGGACAATGCATGCACCCACACGAGGAATTGCGTACATCAGGTGTAGCCATTCGGGGCGGTTTGTCATCCAGACCGCCACATGGTCACCGTGTTGAACGCCGAGAGCAACCAATCCTTTCGCGACTTTTTGGACATCATCAGCAAACTCGCCGTGGGACCAACGTTCGCCCTGAAAAACTAATGCGGGGTGGTCTTTCCAGAGCGTGGCGGCGCGGTCTGGGATCTCCCCCATGAGTAGCCAATTCTCGTTCATACCCCGCAACCATAGATCCGAACCGACTGCATTGGCCGAACGGGTTCATTTCGGCTCAAATAGGGGGTGAAAGAGAGGTACGGACGTGGAATTTGATTTGATGACTGGTTCATCTACTTGGGGTTCGGCGAGCGAGTTAGCTCGAAGTGTCGAAAGCCAAGGTTTCTCTGGAATGTTGTACACGGAGACCGGACAAGTGCCGTGGATGCAGATAGCTGCGGCAGCGTTAGCTGCTCCGTCTTTGACGTTTACCACTGGAATCGCGGTCGCGTTTCCTAGGAGTCCAATGGTTTCAGCGCAAGTAGCTTGGGAATTGGCTGGTGAAACGCAGGGCAAGTTTCGTTTAGGTCTAGGTAGTCAGGTAAAGGGGCATGTTGTTCGGCGTTATTCGTCCGAGTTCGATCGCCCTGCTCGTCGCCTTCATGATTATGTCCTGGCGGTGAAGGCTTGCTTGAGGGCGTTTCGCGGTGAAGAGCGTTTGAGTTATGAGGGCGATTTCTACAATCTTTCTCTGTTGCCGGACGCGTGGAAGCCTCGTTCCCATGAATTTGGTGACGTAAAGATTGATATTTCATCTGTCGGGCCTCTTATGAACCGCGTCGCTGGTCAAGTCGCTGATGGAGTGCATGTCCATCCGATGCATTCGATGCACTACATCCAAAATCGTCTGTTGCCTGAGATGGGCGAAGGAGCCGCGGAGGCAAATCGCCGAATTTCCGATATTGATCTCATCGTTCCCGTCTTTGCGGTAGCCGGTGATACTCCTGAAGAGCGCGCACCGTGGGTACACCGCGCTAAGACTCAAATTGCCTTTTACGGCACTACACCGAACTATGCCTTTCAGTTTGAAGATCTCGGCTTTGAAGGCGTAACAAAATCTCTGGGTGACAAGATGAAAGCCGGAGATTTGCAAGGGATGGCAGACGCCATTTCTGATGAAATGTTGGAGCATTTCGCGTTGGTGTCTACCTGGGACGAAATGGCAGATCGTCTTAAAGATAGGTATGAAGGCACCGCTTCGAGAGTTGTGATGTATTTGACCGAGGAGCACATGCGAAAAGACCCTGAATCTGTAGACAAATGGGGCCAAGTGGCCCGCGCAACGAGGAGTTAAGTCATGACCGAACGTGTTGCACTTGTTACCGGCGGCGGTAGTGGAATCGGTAGGGAAATTTGTGTCGGCTTAGCTGCAGCTGGCCGCAAAGTAGCAGTCGCTGATTTAAACCTCGATGGGGCGTTAGAAACAGCTTCATTAATTTCTGGGGCTGGTGGCTCCGCTGTTGCTGTGCACATGGATGTCGCCGATAGCGATGCTGTCCAAGGCGGGATCTTGCAAGTTCTTGATGAACTTGGGCCTCCAGAAATATTGGTGAATTGCGCAGGCTGGGATGAGTTGATGCCATTTTTGGCTACAGACGAAGATTTCTGGAATCGAGTAATTGAAATCAACTACAAGGGCGTGCTTCGAACAGTTCATGCATGTTTGCCTTCTATGACCGAAAACGGTTGGGGGCGGATCGTGAACATTGCTTCGGATGCAGGTCGTGTCGGTTCCTCCTTTGAGGCCGTCTACTCGGGAGCTAAAGGCGGTGTAATTGGATTCACCAAAACAATTGCTCGTGAAGCAGCCAGGTCAGGGATAACGGCCAACGTGGTCTGTCCAGGCCCAACCGATACACCTCTACTTGATGGGATCGTGGCTGCCAGCGACGACGGTGACAAGATCATTGGCGCGATGGCGCGTGCAGTTCCCATGAAACGGGTTGGCACCCCAACCGAAGTAGCTTCCGCCGTTATTTACTTCTGCTCTGAAGAAGCTGCTTTCGTAACGGGCCAGACACTGTCGGTGTCGGGTGGCCTAACGATGAGCTAGCTGCGTTCCGACCTCGGGTAGTCGTTAAGAATTGTGATCTACTGCTGCGGTTAGCGATAGAAATAGATGATCGATACCAAACCATTTCAGTTCCGACGTAGCAGTTGGATAGTGACCGCAGCGGCGTTTATCGCCAACTTCGTTAACTTCGGAGTTCTATTTTCGTTCGGAATTTTTCTAACCCCTATAGCTGAGTCTTTTGACACCTCAACGGGGCCGGTAGCCCCATTGTTTTCCACGGCAGTTTGCTTCTATTACTTAGCTGGTGCCATTGGCGGAAAGGTCAGCGACAACATCGGTGTTCGACCAGTCGTAGGAACCGGCGCTGTGTTTATGACTCTCGGGTTAGTTATCAGCAGCCAAGCTTCCGCGCTGTGGATGTTGTATCTGGTGTATGCACCATTGGTGGGGAGCGCTGTTGGGTGTTGTTATCCCTCAATGATTGGAACTGTGGGGCGCTGGTTTCAACATCGACGCGCCTCAGCCATCAGTCTGGTGCTAGCAGGTGTTGGGATGGGCACGTTCGTTGTTCCAATAGTGTCTCGCTTCCTGATTGACAGTTGGGGCTGGAGGTCAACGCTTGGCATTTATGCGGCCTTCAGCGCGGTGCTTCTCATTTTGTGCACTGTGGCAGCGGTCGATCCACCTGTAAGCCAGAAAAGTCCAAGTCTTGGTTTGGCGACAATCCTCCGCTCCAGAAAATTCATCGTGCTTTATGTGGCATTAGTTCTTGGCGGACCGGGATTCTACGCCCCTTTGGCTTTCTACAACGATCATGCGGTAAGTGAGGGTGTCTCTGGTCCTGCGGCAGCTGTGCTGGTCGGAATCATCGGAGCGTCATCAGTGGTCGCCCGTCTTGTAATTAGCGCTTTGAATGACCGCTTTGTTCCAATGCGTCAATATCGCTTCGGCCAAGTTTTGCTTCTGTGTTGTTTGCTTCTGTGGTTACTAGCCGGGGATTCTTATGTTCTTTTCGCAAGTAGCGCTTTATTGCATGGAGTCGGGTGGGCGGTGTGGTTCACTGCTGCTCCCAATGTCCTAGCAACCTGGTTCGGAGTCGCAGATTTGGGTGGAACTGTAGGAACCCTTTATACAGCTCTTGGGTTTGGAGCATTAGCGGGACCTGCTGTGCTCGGTTTCGTCATTGATAGTTCCGGTTACGAAGTTGCCATAGCAATGGTGATGGTTACTTCTGCAGCAGCTTGGGTGCTTTGCCTCATCCCAGAACGTCTTCCTACTTTTTCTGAACATCAGAGATAGTCCAGCTAAAGATTCTGGGCACTAATTGCGACTTGCTTAACCGCCTTGGAAAATGTCGAGAAAGTGGACTTCGGCGTTTTCCGACACTGACTCATATTCTGCATCGGTAAAGATTTCGCCGTCTATTGCGACGGAAGAAGCTTCTGATAGTCGGGCGGCTATGCCTGGAAACATTTCATCTAAAGCTTTAATCAGGCCTCGAACCGTAGATGCATCCACTTCTATTTGGGCGGCGCCCCCGGTCAATTCGCGCAGGCCCGCAGAAAAATGAACTTGTGCCATGACGGGGGTTAGCCGTCGTTTTCGTTCAACGCTTCGAGAACTTTGATCGGCGACATTGGTAGTTCGGTCATCCGAACATCTACGGCATCGCGAATTGCATTGCCTACGGCGGCCATAGGGGGGACTATTCCGACTTCACCGACGCCGCGCACTCCATACGGGTGCGCTGGGTTTGGTACTTCGACGATGGCGCAATCAATCATTGGCAGGTCTGAAGCAACTGGCATGCGGTAGTCAAGGAAGCTCGGATTTTCCATGACACCTTCGGTGTCATGGATGTATTCCTCGTTGAGTGCCCAGCCGATTCCTTGGACCACACCACCTTGCATTTGTCCTTCGACATAGTCGGGACTGATGGCACGTCCTGCGTCTTGTGCGCTGAGATAACGAACGACTCTTGTCACCCCTGTTTCTGGGTCGACTTCAACATCGCACAGTTGAGTCGAGAAACCTGCTCCTACTCCACGGGAATTGAGTGAAGCGTTGGCTGATATTGGTCCACCAGTTCTTCCAGACTTGGCTGCCAAGTCATTTAGGGAGAGCGGGGGTTGCGAACCGTCAACATGCTGCGCTTGTCCATCAACCCACTCAACTTGGTCAACTTCAACGTCCCATGTTTTTGCAGCGCGTCCTCGAAGGTCTTCAACTATGAGACGGCAGGCGTCCACCACAGCCGCGCCCGTTGCGAGGGTTACTCTGCTTCCCCCTGTTACATCGTTGAAACCAACGGTTTCGGTATCAGCGACTATGGGCTTTATCGACTCATAGGGAATTCCTAACTCCTCAGCAGCCATCAACGCCATGGACTGGCGGCTCCCACCAATATCTGGCGATCCTGTCACTACGGTTGCTGTTCCGTTTTCGTTGACATGAACCGTCGCACTAGACATCATGCCCGCGTTGAACCAAAAGCCTGCAGCCACACCACGTCCTTGGTTGGGACCCAGTTCAGCGGTGTAATTTGGATGCTCTTTGATGGCTTCAAGTGTCTCTACGAACCCAATTCGAGGGAATTTCGGGCCGTAGGACGCCTGGGTTCCTTCAACAGCAGCGTTAGTTAGACGAATGTCGATTGGGTCCATCTCAATGGTTCGAGCTAATTCGTCGAGGACCGACTCAACCGCAAATGCGGCCATTGGGGCTCCAGGCGCACGGTATGCGGCGACTCGGGGCTTGTTGCAGACAACGTCGTACCCTTCAACCACAAAGTTTGGAATGTCGTAACAGGCAATAGCAGTCATTCCTGCCGCACCGACCGGAGAGCCGGCGTAAGCACCTGCTTCGTAGGCCATCCACACTTCTGCTGCGGTTATTTTCCCATCTTTGGATACCCCCATTTTGACTTTGATACGGGTTCCAGATGTGGGACCAGTCGCGCGAAAAACTTCATCTCGGTCCATTACTAGCTTGACAGGGCGACCAGCGCGCTGAGACAAACGAACGGCTAGCGGTTCTAGATAGATAACAGTTTTGCCTCCGAAACCGCCGCCGATTTCCGCAGCCGTGACTTTGAGGGTGCCGGGGGAAACTCCTAGCACTGTCGCGGTGTAAGCCCTCATTTGGAAGTGGCCTTGCGATGAGCACCAGATGTGAGCCCTGCCATCGCTGTTAGCGTCAGCGACCGCTGCGTGGGGTTCGATGTAACCCTGGTGGACTGGTTTTGTCGTGAATTCCCGTTCAACAACCTCGTCGGCTTCACCGAAACCCTGGTCGAGGTCACCGCGCTCATGAAGAATCTTGCTAGCGATATTTGATGGTTCTTCGGGAGCCGGATCAACTCCTTTAGTGATCATTGCTTCATGAAGCAAGGGAGCGTCGTCAGCCATCGCTTCGTCAACTGTCAGGACGTGAGGCAACGCTTCGTAGGTCACTGCGACTGCTTTCGCGGCTGCTTCGGCTTGCTCACGAGTAATCGCGGCTACTGCCGCAACAACATGCCCCTCGTACAACACTTTGTCGCGGGCGATGGCGTTGTTAGCTACGTCTATCTCACTTGGATGTGCACCATTCGCCGCCAAATCAGGGAAGTCGGCTCCGGTGATTACTGCTTTAACACCCTCCATAGATTCAGCAGCGCTTGTGTCAATAGAGACGATACGTGCATGGGCGTGCGGTGATCGCACGACCTTGCCAAACAGCATCCCCGGCAGGGTCAAGTCGGCGCCGAAGCGTGCTTTGCCCGTGACTTTCTCTACACCGTCGGGTCGGATGGGCCGCGTTCCGACCCACTTGTATCCAGGGTTTTCTTCAGTTATAGCCATTACTGACCCCTCATTTCTCTAGCTGCTTCTTGGACAGCGCGAATAATTTTGTCGTATCCGGTGCACCGGCATAAATTGCCGGCCAACGCGTATCGGATCTCTGTTTCAGTCGGGTCCGGGTTTTTGTCTAGCAGGGCTTTCGCTGCCATAAGAAATCCGGGTGTGCAGATACCGCATTGCAGAGCTGCGCCCTCAAGGAAGCATTGTTGGAGGGGGTGGAGCTCACCAGAGTCCGCAAGTCCTTCCACTGTCACAATTGCAGTTCCATCCGCTTCGGGGGCAAACATGAGACACGAACAGTTGACCCTGTCGTCGACGAGAATGGAACAAGCGCCGCAGTCACCGGTTCCGCATCCTTCCTTGGCGCCTGTTAGGCCAACTTCGTCTCGCAGGGCGTTTAACAGCGAGGTGCTGTCTTCAGTTAGAAATTCGGTCTCGTCGCCATTAATGACCGTGGTGATATGAGTTCGCGGCATTAGTTCGTTCCGTTTCTTTGCTCTGCACGTTCAATTGCAATAACGACCGCTCGTTTTGCCAACACGCCTGCGACCTGTTTGCGGTACTCGACAGTGCCTCGCTTGTCGTCAATGGGGTCGCAAGCTTCGCTTGCTGCCGCCGCGACAGCGTTCAGAGTTTCTTCGTCCGCGGTGGAACCCACAAGTGCCTGTTCAGCGTCCGGGATCCGGACCACGGTCGGGGCTACGGCCCCTAAAGCAAGAACAGCTTGTTCAATGCTGCCATCATCTGCGAGCGTTACGCGAGCTCCTGCTCCCACAACTGCAATATCCATTTCGGTTCTGGGGATCATGCGCAAGTACGCATCTCCGCTTCGGGTGGGCATTTTGTCGATTTCAAACTCGACAATAAATTCGTCGTCGTCGAGCGCTGTTTGTCCGGGCCCAGTTACGACTTCGGAGACATCAAGTACGCGGGTCCCGTTTGGGCCTGCGACTACTGCTCGAACTCCGTTTACAACCATCGCAGGCACTGAGTCTGCCGCTGGTGAGGCGTTACACAAATTCCCGCCCAGGCTCGATCGGTTTTGAATTTGATCTGATCCGATCAGTCCAGCGGCTTCAGATAAGCCCGGGAATTCGTGGCTAAAGCTGTCGTCTTCTGTTAGATGAGCGGTGGGTGTAGCGGCCCCGACCGTCCATTTATCGCCGTCGCTATTTAGAGCGACTAGTTCTTTGATCTTCTTTAGATCAACTAACACTTCAGGTGCCGGTCTTCCTGCTCGAAGTTGGGGAACAACGTCAGTTGCCCCAGCGAACACCTGTGCAGACGGTGAAGAGGAAAGTAGCGATGTTGCTTCCTCTACCGAAGATGGTGCTACGTATTTCACTCATTCCCCCTATTTAGGCAAATCCTAAAGATGCCACTGGCGTGCTTTATCGAAAGGTAGTCGTTAGTTCGTTCATTGTCCTGTTGAACGACCTTCTGGCTAGTTTAGAGCTATGTCATCCACGGATAACCAACCATGGCCTCTTCCTTCTTACAATCTTTTCACGACCGATCCGGTGCTCTCAGATGCTGTGAGTCGCGAGGGCGGAAATATCGAACTGTTGGAACGCTTCGGTGCGCGAGTTGGGAGTGAAGAAACCAGAGAGTGGGGGCGGTTAGCGAACAAAAACGTTCCAATTTTGCACACTCATGACCCGCTCGGGGAACGGATTGATGAGGTCGAATTCCACCCCGCCTATCACTCAATGCTGAGCCTTGCCGTGGAGTCAGGGATTCATTGTATGCGCTATGAGCAGCCCCCCGGTAATGGTGCATATGTGACCCGTAACGCGTTGATGGGTTTAATAACTCAGGTGGAGATGGGTCATGGCTGTCCTACGTCTATGACTTCTGGTGCTCTCATGGCTTTGAGACATCAGCCTGAGATTTGTGAGGTTTGGGAACCGTTGACCGTTACTAGGAACTATGACCCTCAACTTAAGGCGCCAGATCAAAAATCGGGTCTTTTATTGGGGATGGGAATGACCGAAAAACAGGGCGGCTCAGATGTGCGAGCCAATACAAGCACGGCAGCCCCGACTTCCGATGGGCAATATTGCCTTGAAGGACACAAGTGGTTTACGTCTGCTCCTATGTGCGACGCGTTCTTGGTTCTGGCTTATGCACCGAAAGGCATGTCATGTTTTCTGGTCCCACGTGTGTTGCCTGATGGAACGCGGAATTCTCTCCGATTTATGAGGTTGAAAGACAAGCTTGGAAATCGTTCTAATGCTTCCGCCGAATTGGAGTTCGATAGCACCTTTGCTTGGATCGTTGGTGAAGAAGGACGCGGGGTTCCCACCATTATCGACATGGTGCACGCAACTCGATTGGATGTCGCGAACTGGGGAGTGTCCCTTATGCGTCAAGCGGTGAGCCAAGCCGGATGGCACGTAGCTAACCGTGACGCGTTTGGGGCCACCTTGATAGACAAACCACTGATGCAAAACGTTCTGGCTGATCTCGAGATTGAGGTTGAAGCGGCAACGTTGATGATTACTCGACTTTCAGGAGCTCACGAACGGATGGAGGTTGATGAACATGAACGCGCCTTTGC
>CEUZ01000264.1_pt1 | contig 22578 bp, 23 predicted proteins | sample 361511 | NCBI WGS metagenome assembly CEUZ01 (sample SAMEA2622822, study PRJEB7988) | marine metagenome | biome: marine biome (ENVO:00000447); feature: surface water layer (ENVO:00002042); material: "saline water (ENVO:00002010), including plankton (ENVO:xxxxxxxx)" | depth 5 m | reverse complement strand
TTAAATTTTTAAATGAACCACCCAAATCATTTAATTCAAAATTAATTAATTTTTCACCTATAATTATTACAAAACATTTTTGATTATCTGAGATGTCAAAATAATGAAGCTTTTTTTTATCTTTATTCTTTTCAATTTTTTTTAGAAAATTGTTAATTCTGTCTTTTTTACTGTTATCAATTTTAGAAGTTTTTAGTAAAAGCCTGTCCCCGGGTATAAAAAAACCCAAGTTTTCGCATTTATCATCAAATTTGTTTGTAAAATTTATCATTTGGTCAACCTAAGATTGAAATTTCTAATAAGTTGCTTTAATTATATACAAAAATAGCAACAATGTTTAGCAATAAAATTTATAGGCACTTTTTCAGAGAACTAAGTAAGTATTTTTTCCTAGTATTATTCACTTTTAGTATAATAGTTTGGACAGTACAGGCGGTAAATTTTTTAGATCTTATAGTAGATGACGGTCATGCGGTTTCAGTTTACCTGACTTATTCCCTCTTAAATATTTCTAAGATAATTACAAAATTTATTCCTTTATCTTTTTTACTAGCACTATTTTTAACAATACTAAAATTTGATGACGATAGTGAGCTCATGATTCTTTGGACGGCTGGATTAAACAAAATGAAGGTTGTGAATTTCTTTTTTAAAGTTTCTCTTTTAGTTACCATTCTCCAATTATTATTTGCATCATTCGTTAATCCTATAGTTTTGAATAAATCAAGATCACTGATTAAGTCCTCAAATTTAGACTTTATTTCTAGTATGCTGAAGTCTAACCAATTTAACGATACTGTTGAAGGTCTAACTATTTATTTTGAAGAAAAAGATGAAAATGATTTAATGAAAAATATTTTTATAAGAGACGACAATCAAGTTTTAAAAGGTTTGGAAAGGTCAGAAGATTCCAGCAATCTTACAATTTTTGCAAGAAGAGGGAAAATTGAAAAGAGAGGTAAAAGTTATTTAGCTTTAGAAAATGGAACAATTCAAACGGAAAATAAAGATAAAGAGATTCAGTCAATCAAGTTTAAAAAAACTAAACTCTTATTACAGGGGATGCAAACCAAATCAATTATTCAACCAAAAATTCAAGAAACTTCATCTGAGATACTTATTCAATGTTTATCCAGAAAAGACATAGAAACAGATTTATTAAACTGTCCTAAAAAAAAATCTAAGATTGATGCTTTGGCAGAAATAAATAGAAGATTTGGGATGCCTTTGTACATACCTTGTGTTGCTTTGTTGTGTTCATTTCTTCTAATTTCAAGAAATGAAAGTAAAAGAAAAAGTCTATATAAATATTTTTATTTTGGATTAGCATTTGTTGCTTTAATAATGGCAGAAATTTTGGTGAGATATTCTGGTAAGTCTTATTCTTATTCTTATGTATACTATCTTCTTCCAATTATTTCTATACCAGTACTGTACTTTTTATTGTTTAAAAATTTCCATAATGAAAATTTTAAAAATAAAACATGAATAATTTTGTAATAAATAAATATTTAGTAATGGAATTTTTAAAATCATTTTTAAATGTTGTTTTAATTTTTTGTTGCCTGGGTCTGATAATGAACTTATTTGAAGAAATAAATTATTTTAAAAATTATGATGTTGGAATAATGTTGCCTATGACATTATCCCTTATGATTATTCCAAGCATAGTCATTAACATGTTACCATTTATTTTATTTCTATCGTCAATGTGGGTTTTTATTAAGTTAAAGAACAATAGAGATATTTTATCTCTAAAAACTTTTGGTTTCTCTAATGTTAGATTTTTATTGCTATTTTCATTTGCTGCTACATTTATTTCAATTGCAACTTTGTTTGCGTTTAATCCCATAACATCAATTATTGTAAAATCTTATGAAGATATAAAAGGAAAGTATGATCTTGATAAATCACACCTTGCGGCCATAAATACTAATGGGATATGGATAAGAGAAAAAAGTGGAAAAAATATAAACATAATCAAATCACAAAAATTTGAGGGTAACCGTCTAATAAATATTTCAATCTATGTTTTTGATCAAGATAATTCTCTGATTAAAAGGATAGAGGCCTCAGAGGCAGAAATATCTGGCAATCCATGGGTAATACAAAATGGATTTGAAATGGATATAATGGAAGAAAGCAAAAAAAAAGAGTTTGTATCTTTGAAATTTGAATCAACTTTTAGCAAGGATAAATTAAGTTCTATTTATTCAAACTTGGATACAATATCTTTCTACAATTTAATTACCAATATGGATAAATTGACAAGAAAAGGTTACAACCCAAAGCTATTAAAAGAAAAAAAACATTTTTATTTATCGCTTCCCTTTTTCCTCATTTTAATGGTTTGTTTAGCTGGAATTTTTACATTAACTTCCAATGATAGAAAGCAGAACACGTATTACCTCTTGCTTGCTATAGTCGTTTGTGTGGTCATATTTTACTTTAAAAATTTCTCTACAGCCTTGGGTACCACTGAAAGAATACCCTTGATTCTTTCAGTGTGGGCACCAGTAATCGCTTTAAGTTTTTTTTGTTCGGTAGGAGTTATACAAATAAATGAAAGATAATTTTTACAAGTACCTAGTTATAATTTTTCTTTGTTTTGCCTCACAAAACTCCTTGGGCGAAGAGGTTTTCATCAAAGCATTAGAGGTTGAACTAAATAAGGATAATAAAACTGTTTATGCCGAAGGTGATGTGGAAATATTTGATAAAATGAATAACGTTATTTTTGCTGAAAAAGCAGAATATGACAAATTAAACGGAATAGTAAAAACTATAGGCCCAACAAAAATTGTTACTTCTGAAAAATATGAAATTGAAGGTGAAGATATTTTCTACGATGATAATAAAAAAATCATGTATTCACAAAATCAAACAATAGTGACAGATATTGACAAGAACAAAATTTCAGTTGATATGTTTAACTACCTTACTTTAAAAAATATGCTCTTTTCAAAGGGCGAGATAGAAGTCACGGATAAAAGAAAAAACAAATATTTATTTTCAGAAATTTATATAGACGAAAAAAATAAAAAAATAGTTGGTAGTGATATAAAATCATTTATAAATGATGAAACTTTTAAAGAGGATAACAGAAATGAACCAAGGCTTTATGCTAATAGTGGAACAATAACTGAAGGAATCACTGTTTTTGAAAAAGGAGTTTTTACTGCATGTAAAAAAAGAGAGAACAAGAAGTGTCCACCATGGATGATAAGAGCCGAAAAAATAGAACACGATAACGCAAAAAAAACCATTTACTATACTAATGCTGTAATGAAAATATATGATTTTCCAGTTTTTTATTTTCCTAAATTTTTTCACCCAGATCCAACTGTAAAAAGACAATCTGGATTTTTATTGCCAAGTGTTTCAAGTAATTCAATGGTGGGCTCTGGTACAACCGTTCCGTATTTCTGGGCAATGTCAAAAGATCGTGACATGACCATCACTCCTAAATTGTATGCAAATGAAAATATTTTAATCATGAATGAGTATAGACAGGCATTCAATAGTGCTTCGCTAATAGTAGATTCAAGTTATACCGAAGGGTATAGAAGAAATTCAAACCAAAAGTTGCCTGGTTCAAGATCGCATTTCTTTTCTAAATATATTCACAATTTTTCTGAGACAGATGAATATTTCAACGATTTAGAAATAAATATACAAAGAGTTTCTAATCCTACCTATTTAGAAGTACACGAAATTAATACTGATCTTGTTGATTACGAAAAGAATATTTTAACAACAAATCTTAATTATGAATTTCAAGATGATACAAACTTTTTTGGACTTTCAGCAAGCATGTATGAAGATTTAAAAAAAACAGATAGATCAAGATACGAATACGTATTACCAAATTTATCCTTTGAACGTAATGTGTTTGCAGATGAAGACTTGGGCTTAATAAATGTTTTTAGTAACGCATACGTTAAAAATGTTAACGTTAATGACAGTACAAAAATGTGGATAAATGATGTTAATTGGAAATCAAAACCTTTCACCAATTTCAAAGGTGTTCAAAGTGAATTTGAAGGGCTGGTAAAAGTAGTTAACTATGAGGCTGATGCCGATAAATATAAAACAGAAGGTTTTAACTCTGAAGCTTCAGTGGCAGCAGCTTATAATGTAAGTTTGCCGTTAAGCAAAAAAAATAATAATAAAAATAAAGTGAACTTTTTAACGCCCAAAATGTCTTTAAGATTTGCTCCTGGACACATGAGAAACATACAAGACGACGATTTAAAACTATCTTATTCAAATCTTTTTTCTTTAAACAAAAATTCCCAAGGAGATGTGGTAGAAAAAGGAACTAGCATGGCACTTGGAGTTGAACTTTCAAATAATGAATTCGTAAATGGTATCCCAGGTGAAAAAAATTATTCTCTTGCAATTGGACAAGTTTATAATGTTGAGCAAAACCAGGATATACCTCGTAGAAGCTCCCTACATCAAAACAACTCCGATGTTGTTGGTAAGGGATTTGTGAGATTAAGTAAAAATCTTAACTTAACAAGTGAATTTTCTTTGGATAACAGTTTTGCTGGTATTAACTATAATGATCTTACGGCTAATTTGATATTAGGAAATGCAAATTTTAATTTAAAATATTTAGAGGAAAATAATCACATCGGAAGTACCCACTACGTTAAATCAGATTTGAAAATATCAATTGATGAATCAAGTGAGTTAAATTTTGATATTAGAAAAAATCTTGAAACTGAATCAACAGAATTTTATAGCTTGGCATACGATTATCTTAATGATTGTTTAAGAGCAGGCGTTGTATTTAGAAGAAAATTTTACCAAGACAGAGATGTTGAACACGCTGATTCATTGATGATCAAGATTTCCCTAATACCTTTAGGAGATGTATTTACGCCCAAAATAAAGTAAATGACAAAAAAGAAAATTAGAAGCTTTATAGTTATATTCTTTCTCATTTTTATTGCCTCAGAAGTTCGTGCTGCTATAAATAATTCCGTTATCATTGCAGTTGGTAATCTTCCAATTACTTACTTAGATTTAGTTAAGGAAATGAAAATAATATCAATAATATCAAATAACAAAATTGACAATTCGAACAGAGAACAAATCAAAGGTATAGCTGTAAAAACTTTGGTCAAAAGGAAAATAAAAGAAATTGAAATAAATAAATACAATATAAAAGATTATAACAAAAACGATCTTGAAAAATTGATTATAAAAACATCAGCGAATATTGGCACTGATAAAGAGGGTCTTAAAGATATAATGAGAATAAATAACTTAAGTTTTGAAGAGATAACAAAAAGATTTCAGGTTGATTTAAAATGGAACAGCTTAATTTTTCAATTATATAAAAATAAAGTATCTTTGAATATGTCTGAAATCGAAAATAAAATAAATGCAGCATTAGATAATATGGAAACAAGTAGATTGGTTTTATTGTCCGAAATAGAAATAAACCGTCCAAAAGAAAATGATGAAATTGTTGTAAATAAAGTCATAGAAAATATAAAGATAGAAGGTTTTAAAAAAACAGCAAAAAAATTTAGCATATCCAAATCTTCAGAAGTTGGTGGAAATATTGGGTGGTTAAATGAAAAAAAATTATCAAAAGAAATTTATGATAGTATTAAAAATTTAAAAACCAATGAATTAAGTAAGCCGATTTATTTAAAAGAAACCATATTAATTATAAAAAAAATGGGCGAAAAAATTCTTGAAAAAAATATTGAAAAAATAAAAACTAGAATAGTGCAAATGGAAAAAGAAAAAAAATTAGAAATGTTTTCTAATTCACATTTTTCTAACTTAGAGAGAACAACTCAGATTGATTTTTTATGAAGAATTTAGTGGGAATTGTAGCCGGAGACCCCGAAAGTATTAATTCTGAAATAATAGCAAAAGCCTGGAAAAAAAAGAATCTTTTTAAAAAAACAAATATATTCTTAATTGGAAATTTTAATCTTCTTGAAAAACAATTAAAAATTCTAAAAATTAAAATAAAGCTTAGAAAGATAAATAAAATCCAAGGAGAAAATTTTAAAAAAAAACTTTTAGTTTATGATGTCCCTTTAAAATTCAATAAACCCTTCGATATTCCAAAAAAAATAAAGACCAGTTATATAATTAACTCATTTAATTTAGCTATAAAATTAGCAAAAGAAAAAAAGATTTTGGGTTTTATTAATTGTTCAATAAATAAAAGGGAAGTTTTCAAAAATAAAGATTTTGGTGTTACAGAGTTTCTTGCAAAAAAATTAGGTGTTTTAGGCAAGGAGGCTATGTTAATTTATAATAAAGAATTATCAGTATCACCTATAACAACTCATATAAAATTAAAAAAAGTTTCAAGAAGTATTTCAAAGAAAAAGATTATAGAAAAATTGATATCAATAAATAAATTCTATTTAAGAAATTTTAAAATTAAACCTAAAATAGGTATCATCGGCCTAAACCCGCATAATGATGAGTTTAGAAAAAATTCTGAGGAAAAAAAAATTATTATACCTGCTATCAATCAGCTGAAAAAAAAACACCTTTTGGTTGAGGGACCAATTGCTGGAGATACTGCTTTTTTAGATTTCAAAAAAAAAGGTTACCATGTTTTGGTGGGCATGTATCACGATCAAGTATTATCACCTTTTAAAGCATTATTTAAATTCAATGCAATAAATATAACTACCGGTCTACCTTTTGTGAGAATTTCCCCAGACCATGGAACTGGCATTGGTATCATTAAAAAAAAATTAGCTAATCCATCAAGTCTTATAGAATCAATTAAGTTTTTTAATAATAGAAATGTTAAAGCTTAAAAAATCACTAGGGCAAAATTTTTTAGTAGACAAAAATATTATTAAAAAAATTACATCACTAGATGATTTGACTAACCAAATGGTTCTCGAGATAGGTCCGGGATCTGGAAATTTAACAGAGTCAATTATAGAAAAAAAAGTGAAAAAAATTGTACTTATTGAAAAAGATCAGAGATTCTCAAATTTATTGGCAGAAAAACTAGAAAAAGAAAAAAATATGGAGATACATAATAAGGATATTTTAAAATATAATTTAAATAGTTCTTTATTAAGTAACGCTATCATTTTTGGGAACCTACCTTACAACATATCAACTCAAATTTTGGTAAAATTTATAAATCTAAAAAAATGGCCTCCATTTTTTAAAAAAATAATATTCATGTTTCAGAAAGAGGTGGCTGATAGAATTTTAGCCAAACCAAATACTAAAGGGTATGGAAGAATAGCTATTTTAGCAAATTTTCGTTTGGACATCGTAAAAAATTTTACAATTTCAAGAAACTGTTTTTTTCCAAAACCTTCTGTTGACTCAAAAATAATTGTATTTAAGCCCAAATTGAAAGTAGATTATAAAATTGCTGATATAAAAAATCTTGAAAAAATCACAAACATTTTTTTCTCTAGTAAAAGAAAGATGATAAACAAACCATTTTCAAAAATTTTTAAGGATTATCAGTCTGTTGCAAAAAATTTAAAAATGAATTTGCATTCAAGACCATCAGAATTATCAAACAATGATTACTACAAATTAACAGAATATTACGAAAAAACTAATCTAAGATACTAGACCTTCAAACGATTGGAGATTATTTTTTTAATTTCATTAAAGCATTTGTCTACATTATCATTCACTATAACGTGATCGTATTCATTAGAATGCTGAACATCTTGGGAGTAAGCAAGCAACCTGTTTTTGATTGATTCTTCTCCATCTTGATTTCTTGCTATTAATCGTTTTTCTAACTCTTCTTTGCTTGGAGGTAAAATAAATATTTTTAATAAATTCAGTTCTTTAAATTTACTTAATTGTTCTGCTCCTTTCCAATCTATATCAAATATAACATTGCAGTTTTTTTTTACAATTTCTTCAACTGAAGATCTAGAAGTACCATAATAGTTTCCAAAAATCTTTGTGTGTTCGTAGAAGGTTTTTTTGTTAAGTAAATTTTTGAATTTTTCTTCGCTCACAAAATGATAATCAACACCGTCTACTTCGTTTGGTCTTGATTTTCTTGTTGTGTGGGAAACTGAGATTCTAAAAGAGTTGTCTGACTGCTGAATTTTTTTTGATAATGTTGTTTTTCCTGCGCCTGAAGGAGAAGATAAAACAAGCATAAGAGGTTTACTACTTAAGTTGTTCATCGGTGAAAGACTTTATTAAATTTATTTAGATTTGTTCTCAATAAATTTTATCGCATCCCCTACTGTTAAAATCTTTTCAGCCTCACTGTCAGAAATTTCAGAACCGAATTCCTCTTCAAAGGCCATAACTAATTCCACAGTATCTAAACTATCTGCACCAAGATCATCGATAAAACTTGCTTCTTCTGTTACTTTGTCTTCCTCAACACCTAAATGATCAACTACTATTCTTTTGACTGTTGCGGCTACATCTTTTGACATTTTGTTTAATTCCTTTTTTTTGATTTTTCCTAAAATTCGTTATTAAATTATTTTGTTTCTTTGTCAAGACATATACATACCGCCATTAACATGTATTGTTTCTCCCGTAACATATGAAGCTGATTCTGAAGCCAAAAAAGCTGCGCAGTTTGATACGTCTTCTCCCGTACCCAGTTTACCCATTGGGATTCTAGATGTTAAATATAATTTAACTTTTTCCGCAATGTTCATTGTCATATTCGAAATTATAAAACCAGGTGATACACAGTTAACCGTTATATTTTTTTTTGCATATTCAATAGCCAAACTCTTTGACATTCCAATTATACCTGCTTTGGAAGCTGAATAATTTGCCTGACCAAGATTTCCGGTGTGCCCTACTATCGATGTAATATTTACTACTCTACCAAATTTATTTTTTAACATGTTTTTAATAGCATACTTAGATAATAAAAAAGTAGATGTTAAGTTTATATCAATTACCTTTTTCCACTCTTCGTCTTTCATTCTTAAAGATAAGTTGTCTATGTTAACTCCCGCATTGTTAACCAAAATATCCAAACCTCCTAATTCCGATGCAGCAGAATTAATAAATTCTTCGATTGCCAAATGTTCAGATATATTAAACTTTTTGATTTTAACGGTTGGATGATTTTTTTTTATTAAGTCTAGTTTTTCAGATTTGGTTCCTGTGGCAAGAACTGTCCCTCCAAGGGAAATAAATTTTTTTACAAGTTCTCCACCAATCCCTCCGGTAGCGCCGGTTATTAAAATTTTTTTATTTTTAAAATCAATCATTTTAGACTCTTTATGTCCTCTATTGTATTTATACTTTTGGACAAAACTTTGTCACTAATTCTTTTTACAAGACCTGAGAGCACTTTTCCTGGCCCTATCTCTATAAATTCATTAACACCATTTTTTATCATAAACAAAACACTTTCTCTCCATCTAACCTTTGAAAAAATTTGTTTTATAAGCAAGTTCTTAATTTCTTGGGAATCTCTAACTGGTTTAGCGGTTACATTGCTTACTAAATCTATCAAAGGATTTTTAAAGTTAGTTTGATTAATTTTATCTTCCATCATCTTAGCTGCAGGATTCATTAAAGAACAATGAAAAGGCGCACTAACAGGTAAAAAAATTGATTTTTTTTTATTGCTTTTTAAAATTTTACCAATTTCATCAATTGCAGATCTATCTCCGCTTAAAATAACTTGACTATCAGAATTATCGTTGGCTATTTCACATACACCTTTGTCCTTTTCTATTTCTCCAATATATTTTTCTAAATCCTCTATTTTTAAACCCATTACCGCCAACATAGAACCTTTTCCTTCCGGAACAGCCTCTTGCATAGATTTTCCTCTTTCATGAAGAAGATATACGGCATCGGAAAAACTTAAAGATTTAGAAGACACAAGTGCACTATACTCTCCTAGTGAATGCCCTGCAAAATATTTTATGTTTTTGATTTCAGTATTAAACTCTTCGGTAATTAATTTAAAAATGGAATAACTTACAGTTAAAATTGCAGGTTGGGTATTTTTAGTAAGTTTTAAATCGCTCTCTGGACCTTCTAAAATTATTTTTGAAATAGGGTATTTTAGTTTTTCGTCTGCTTCTTTAAAAATTTTTTTAACTAAGTCAAAAGATTTATACAAATCTTTACCCATACCAAGCGACTGTGAACCTTGGCCTGGAAAAATTAAAGTTTTCATATTAATTTAAAGTGATTAAACCCTATTATTACTATTGTCTAAACAAAATTTAAATAGTATAAGTCCGTTTTTAAAACTATTGATTTAATAACAAAATGGCTTTTTACGAACACACATTTATAGGAAAACAGGACCTAACAAACAAACAAGTGGATAACTTGATAGAAAAATACTCTGATATTATAAAAAAATCAGGAAAAATCTTAAAAACTGAAAAATGGGGACTGTTAAATTTAGCTACAAAAATTAAGAAAAACAGAAAAGGATTTTTTGTACATTTTAAGTTTGAATCAAAAGAAGGGATCATCAAAGATATTGAAAAAAAGCTTTCAATAGAAAATAGTGTAATAAGATATTTGACCGTGAAATATGACAAGCTAGATTTAAAAAAAGAATACTTCGAGCAATCAAAATAACTTGATAAGATATGAGAAGAGACAAAAGAAATAAAAAAAAAAGACCCAACTATTCGAATAAACTTAGTCTTTTTCAAAAGCCGGAAATAAGATTCAAAAAAAATTGTCCTCTATCGATGAAAAATGCACCTGAGGTTGACTATAAAAATATTAAACTCCTTAGAAAATACGTTTCAGATACGGGAAAAATATTACCATCACGAATAACTTCTATTTCGCAAGGCAAACAAAGAGAGCTTTCTTTGGCTATAAAAAGAGCAAAAATATTAGGTTTGGTTTAAATGGAAATAATACTATTAGAAGACATAAGAAATTTAGGAAAAATTGGTGAAGTTGTTAATGTTAGAGATGGCTATGGAAGAAACTTTCTTATAAAATCTGGTAAGGCCTTAAGAGCTGATAAAGCCAATATAGATTTTGTTAATAAGAAAAAAGATGAAATTAATAAAAAAAACACTGAACAGAAAAAAGCCGCAAAAAAAATTCTTGAAAAAATAAAGAATAAAAAATTGAATTTCAAAAAAGAAATGAAAGAAAATGGTGAGCTATTTGCTGCTATAAAACCCAAAGAAATCTCTAAATACTTTGAGGAAAACTTTAAAGAAACAATACACCCATCACAAATCGACCTAAAACAAGAAATAAACAAAACAGGAAAGTTTTCAGTTTTGGTTAATTTACATTCTGATATAGTAGCAGAATTACATGTTTTAGTTGAAAAAAAAGATTTAAAGTAAGATACCAATTTCTCCACAGTAAGAAAAAAAAGTTAATAACTTTTATATTTTAATAAATTATCATTTCGGTAGATTAGCATCTCTCATGAATGAACTAAAAATAGAGAATTCAAGCATTGGTAAAGTAGAGAGTCTTCCATCCAATATAGAAGCTGAACAGGCTCTTATAGGGTCAATATTGGTTAACAATGATATTATAGATGAGGTTTCTAATATCATTTCGCATAAAGATTTTTATGATCCATTGCATTCAAAAATTTATTCTTTGATCGAAAGCCTACATAATAAAGGTATGATAGCAAATCCTATTACTCTCAAAAACTCTTTTGAAAATGATCAAAATTTGTCTGAGATTGGGGGAACTGAATATTTGGTTAAACTAACTAGATTTTCATCATCTGTGAGACAGTCTATTGATTATGCAAAAATTATTCATGAAAAGTTTGTCAGACGTGAACTTGTTCAAATATCCCAAACGCTGTCTGATGAGTCTATGGATAACTCAGGAGAGAAATCTGGGGAAATAATAATCCAAGATACTGAAAAATCCTTGTTTGATTTAGCTGAGAGAGGAACCTTTAATCAATCTTTTCTAAAATTTAATCAAGCTTTAGATCAAACCATCGAAATGGCTCACAACGCGATGAAGAGCGATCAAGGAATTGTTGGAGTTCCAACTGGTCTTGATGACCTAGATGAGAGACTAGGAGGTCTTCATAAATCTGATCTTGTCATTATTGCCGGTCGTCCATCCATGGGAAAAACCGCTTTAGCTACAAATATTGCATACTATGCGTCAAAAAAAATTTTAGAAAGTGAAAAAAAATCATCAGTTGCTTTTTTTTCCCTAGAAATGTCATCTGAACAATTGTCAACTAGAATTTTATCAGAGCAGGCTAGAATAAGATCAAATGACATAAGAAGAGGAAAAGTTTCGGAGGAAGAGTTTAACAGATTAATTGAAACATCTAGAAGCATACATGAGTTGCCACTGTATATTGACGAAACACCAGCGATAACAATCGCTACGCTATCTAATAGAGCAAGAAGAATAAAAAGACTCTTTGGTCTGGATCTAATAGTCGTAGACTACATTCAGTTAATGACGACAGGCTCCAAAAGATTTGACGGAAGAGTCCAGGAAATATCTGAAATAACTCAGGGCTTAAAAGCTCTTGCAAAAGAATTGGGTGTTCCTGTTTTGGCACTCTCTCAATTATCGCGTGCTGTTGAACAAAGAGACGATAAAAAACCTCAGCTTGCCGATTTAAGAGAGTCTGGATCAATCGAACAAGATGCTGATGTCGTGATGTTTGTGTTTAGAGAGGAATACTATCTCGAAAGAAAAGAACCTAAATTAGGCACCATTGAACACGGAGAATGGCAATCAAAAATGAATGAAATCCTTGGATCTGCCGATATAATAATTGGAAAACAAAGACACGGGCCTACAGGAAATATTAAAGTAGAATTTGAAGGTATTTATACTAGATTTAAAAATGCTTCTAAAACAGGGTAAAAATAAGTAATTTTAAATTACTCCTTTTTAAGCTATATCTAAAAAAAGTGATCTTCTCTAATTTATACAAAAGTACTGTAATTCAAAAACCTAAGTTTACGTTATCAATTCTTATTATACTGCTGTTGGGTTTTGGATATTTTTCAAAAAATTTTCAATTAGATGCTTCCTCTGATACTTTACTTTTAGAGAATGATCCAGATTTAAAATATTTAAGAGAAGTAAATAGTAAATACGGTTCTAAAGATTTTTTGGTTTTAACCTATACCCACTCACCTAATGAAGATTATAGTTTCAAATCAGAAAATACTATTAAAAATCTTCAACTGCTAAAAAATTCTTTAGAAAATCTTAACTGGGTAGACAATGTAATTACAGTTTTAGATGTTCCTTTGCTAAAAAATAACGATGATCCTTTAGCAGAAAGAATAAAAAATTTTAAAACTTTGTCTGGCACAGATGTTGATTTGGAGAGGGGTTTTGACGAAATCATCAATAGTCCAATATATAAAAATTTTGTGATTAGTGAAGATGGTAAGACAAGTGGAATTTTAGTTTATATAAAATCCGATAAAAAATTAGCAGAATTAATAAAAACAAAAGATGATTACCTAGAAAGAAAGGTTAAAGGAAAACTTACTTCTAAAGAGAAGTCGGCCTATAAAGACTTTTTAAAAAATTATGATTCTTATAAAAAATCACACAATAAAAAAAATCATCAAAATATAACTGAAATTAGGAAAATAATTCAAGAACACCCTGCTCCTGGAAAAGTTAAAAGAAGCTCGTCTGATATATATCCTGTAATTCACCTTGGAGGAATTCCGATGATAGCTGATGACATGATGACTTTTATAAAAAATGACATTGTTGTTTTTGGAGCTGGTGTATTTTTGTTTATTGTTTGTACTCTCTGGTTTGTTTTTAGAAGTTTGCTCTGGGTGTTAATCCCTCTATTAAGTTGTTTCTTTTCAGTTTTGATTATGATTGGTTTCTTAGGTTTGGTTGGTTGGAAAGTCACAGTCATATCTTCAAACTTTATTGCTTTAATGCTGATTTTAACAATGGCTATGAACATCCATATGAGTGTTCGATATTTACAATTTAGAAAAGAAAATCCAGATGTTTCGAATATTGATGCACTTCTTTGGACCTCTGAAAGAATGTTTTGGCCAATACTTTATACTGTTCTTACAACTATCTGTGCATTCTTGTCTTTAATATTTAGTGATATCAAACCTATTATAGATTTTGGCTGGATGATGACTGTGGGTTTGTTGGTTTCAATGTCAGTGACTTTTACCCTATTACCGTCTGTTTTGAATATTCTGAGTAAAAAAAATGTAAACTATAGAGATCAAAAAAAATCTAAAATTACTTCTTTCCTGAGTAAAGTAGCACAAAAAAATACTAAAACAATTTTTGCTTCTGCGGTGACTGTTATAATTATAAGTATTGTCGGAATAACAAAGCTTGAAGTAGAAAATAGTTTTATAAACTATTTTGACAAAGAAACTGAAATTTATAAAGGAATGAAATTGATAGATGAAGAGCTCGGAGGAACAACGCCTCTTGATGTGATAGTAAAATTTCCAAAAAAAGAAAAAGATGATAGTTCAGATGATGATTGGGGTGATGAAGAGAAGGATGATTCAAAATACTGGTTTACTAGAAACAAGATAGACAAAATTACGCAAGTACATGATTATTTAGACAGCTTAGATGCTGTAGGCAAGGTCATATCTTTTGCATCGATGGTTAGGGTTGCTGAAGATCTAGGTGGTGGAAAAAAATTACAGGGTTTGGAAATGGGTGTTTTGTACACAAAAATACCAGACTCAATAAAAAAAGAAATAATTGATCCTTATATTTCTATAGAAAGTAACGAAGCAAGAATTGCTTTGAGAGTTTTGGACTCCAAAGAAGATCTTAAAAGAAATGAATTAATTAAAAAAATAAATCATGACTTAGAAAAGAAATTGGGTCTAAGTCGTGAGGAATTTAAATTAGCCGGACTCCTCATACTGTTTAACAATCTTTTGCAAAGTTTGTTTAAGTCACAAATATTGACGTTGGGTGTAGTTATGGCAGGAATAACTTTAATGTTTTTGATACTTTTTAGAAACATAACTTTATCGTTTATTGGTGTTGTGCCTAACTTTATGGCTGCTTTTTTAATCCTAGGTATTATTGGTTTATTAGGAATACCTTTGGACATGATGACAATAACAATTGCTGCAATCACTATAGGTATAGCGGTCGATAATAGCATACATTACATTTATAGATTTAAGGAAGAGTTTAAAAAAATTAATGATTACAATAAAACACTTGAAAAGTGCCATGACACTGTGGGTGTAGCAATTTTAAACACGTCTATAACAATAGTTTTTGGTTTTTCAATACTGGTACTATCTAATTTTATACCAACGATTTATTTTGGTGTTTTTACAGGAATTGCTATGTTGCTTGCCATGATTTCGGTTTTGACCTTGCTACCAAAATTAATCTTAACTTTTAAGCCATTTAAAAATGGATAGCTTTATATCTTTTGTAAGAGAAAGTATTGTTTTGTTTGATATAATTTTTTTAATTTTTATCATTTATTTTACCATTCAATGTTTTGCTAAAGGTTTTTTTATAAGTTTGATATCGTTTTTAAAATGGGTTGTAGCTCTAGTAATTACAATAATTTTAGTCCCAAAATTAGAACCTTATATTTCAGATTATGTTAATAATGAGTATATTTCTGGAATTGGCTTGGGAGTAGCGATTTACATATTAACATTATTTCTTTTGATTCTAACGGGTAAATCCCTAGGTCGTCTATTTTCTTACACGGGTATGGGATCAGTAGATAAAGTTTTTGGATTTTTCTTTGGTATTTTTAAAGGTTATGTTTTTGCTGTGTGTTTTTTTTCAATCGTGAATTGGTTTTATTCATATGAAAAATGGGATATGTCTTTAAAAAATTCATATTTTTTTTCAATAACTGAAAAAGGAAGTAGATTATTAATTAATGAGTTTCCAAGTAGAAAAGAAATTGAAAATACAAAAGAGAAAATAGAAGAGATATAAAATGAGAGAAATAAGAGAAGAATGTGGAGTATTTGGTGTCTATAATTATCAGGATGCATCAGCTCTAACTGCACTAGGTCTTCATGCTTTACAACACCGAGGTCAAGAAGGATGTGGAATTGTTTCTTTTGATGGTAAAAATTTTCACTCCGAGAAGAGAAACGGGCTTGTCGGAGATAATTTTACAAACAAAGAAATATTAAAAAAATTGCCAGGAAATTTTGCTTTGGGTCATAATCGTTATTCAACAACAGGGGAAGTTTCCTTAAGAAATATACAGCCATTTTTTGCTGATTTATATGGTGGAGGCATAAGTATTGCACATAATGGTAATCTTACAAATGCAATTAAGTTAAGAGAGAAGTTAGTAAAAGATGGAGCTATTTTTAGAACAACTACGGACACTGAAACTATTGTCCAACTTATCGCAAAATCAAATAGAGAAAAAATAGTAGATAAAATCATTGATGCTATTTTTCAAATTCAAGGTGGCTTTGCTTTAGTAATTATGACAAACAAAAAACTAATAGGTGTAAGGGATCCTTTTGGAATTAGACCTCTGGTATTAGGTAAAATTAAAAATTCGTATGTACTTGCTTCTGAAACATGTGCGTTAGATATAATTGGTGCAAAATTTATTAGAGAAATTGAAAATGGAGAAATAATAGTAATAGAAAAAGACTCCCTTAAAAGCCTAAAACCTTTTCCTCAAAAAAAAGATAGGCCTTGTGTTTTTGAATACATTTACTTTACAAGACCAGATAGTCTTTTGAAAGGAAAGTGTGCTTATGAATATAGAAAAAACTTTGGGTATGAACTTGCAAAAGAATCTAGCGATATAGGAGACATTGTAGTTCCTGTGCCTGACTCAGGAGTCCCTGCAGCAATAGGTTTTTCACAATATAAAAAGATGAAATTTGAGCTTGGTCTTATTAGGAATCATTATGTAGGCAGGACATTCATCGAACCCACACAAAATATAAGAAGTCTTGGAGTTAAATTAAAACTTAGTGCCAATATGTCTTCTATAAAAAATAAATCTATAATTTTAATAGATGACTCTTTAGTAAGAGGAACTACTTGCTCCAAAATAGTAAAAATGCTTTATGATCATGGTGCTAAAGAAGTTCATGTAAGAATTGCCTGTCCCGAAATAAAATTTCCAGACTTTTATGGTATAGACATGCCTTCAAAAAAAGAGTTGTTAGCTACAAATAAAAATGTAGACGAAATGTGCAATCATATTAAAGCAAGCTCTCTAAAATTTTTAAGCATTGACGGAATGTATAAAGCTCTTTGTGGAAATCTAAGAAACAAGCTGTATCCACAATATACTGATCATTACTTTACTGGCGAATATCCAATTGAACCAGCAGATGGTATTGGGGACAACAAGATTACCCAGCTATCTTTTTTGAGTGGAAAATCCATTAATTAATTTATCTAAAAACCAAAATTCTCATATTCTTATCAAGAATATAAATTTTTTTATCCACTAAAGATGGTTTTGAAAAAAATCCTGACTTTGAAGCTTTAGTGTAGTTAAGAATATTTCCATTCTGATAATTTATAAAAAAAAAGTACCCTTTTGATGTAGTGGCCAATATTTGATTAGAAACTAAAAGTAAAGATATTATGTCTCCAATTTTTTCATGTTTAATTTTTTTGTTGTCTTTAAATAAGTTTTTTGACCAAATGACTTTCCCTGTTTTAGCATCTATATTTAAAAAAAATCCATCTTTTGAAGCTATAAAAACAAAGTTATCTAGAACAATTGGCATAAGGTTAGAACTAAAAGGTAGTTCCCAATTAACAGTGCCATTTCTGCTATTTATAGAGTATGTGGAAACTGAGCTACTAAAAAAAAGCTTGTCGTCTTTGTAAACTATCGGGGAAGAAAAAAATATATCTGACCCCTTATCTTTGTTCGAAATAAATAAAGTTGAGAGCCAGTTAATGTTCTGTGTCACATAATTCATTGAATATAGTTCACCGGTCGATGTTATAAAATAAATATTTTTTTTAACAATGTCTAAACTGATATTTGTTTCTTTTTCAGACTTCAAAAAAGAAGGGAAAGTCTCTAAGTTTAAATTTATCTTACCGTCTATTTTTCTAACAGAATAATATTTATTATCTTGATTAAGTAAAAAAATGTTTGCATCATCTGTTTTGATATTAGATCTAAAAGGTATACCGTAATTTTTTGCCCAATTGAGTTTGCCAGAATTAATTTTTAAACTATAGAGGTAACCAAGATTATCAGAAGCTATTAAATTTTCGTTTGAAGCTTTTAAATTTATTTTGATAGGCATTCCGCTATATCTTTTTTTATAAAAATTAAACTTCCAAACCAAATCGTGCTGATTCATGGAAAAATTGTAAATATTCCCAGATGAGTCATAAAAAAAAATATTCTCTTTTAGTAAAATAGGCTCAAAAACTGAACCCAGTATACCAAATTTATTTTTTCCCAATTTTTTACTTTTGTAAAACAGTTCTTTCTGATTCTCGTACTTTAAGTGTGGAATATAATTGCTTGGTGCAAAATATTTTCCTGTCCAATTTTCATTTGATAAAGGTGGTAAAATATTTTTTTTTATCTCTCCTGCTATTTCTTCTCTAAACATCTTTCTTTTAGAAAAGACCAATTTTGAATTTTTTTTTGCAATCTCGTCCTCTAATTCTTTAAGCCTATCGTTAAAAAAAACTCCCGTATTTTTAAAGGAACAGCTAGATAAATAAAAAATTAAATTAATTAAAATAAATAGCTTAAATAATTTAATCATTCTTAATTAACTTCATTTTTCTTTCGATTTCGCTCGTATCTACATTATCATCCAATTCTCCAAGTAAAATAGAATAATACTGTTCAGCTTTTCTAAATTCTTTTAAAGAAAAGTAGTAGTCACCTAAAAATTTTAATGATTCTATTTTCCAAACAGAATTCGAATTAATTATAGGATTGAGCAAATTAATTACACTTTGCTCATTGGAACTATCAGAAATAAAAATTGCCTTTTTAAACTTGATCAAATTCAAATCCTCCTTTTCCAAATTTCCTATTGACAAAACCGTATCAAAATATTCTAAGATATTTTTGTCATCTTTTTCTAAGTTCCTATCTATAATTAAAAATAAGGACAAGGGAGAATAAATCCTATCCTTATCTTCTATTATTTTTTTCAGTATTTGAAGTGATTCATTATGCTTATCGTTGCTATATAAAATTTTTGCTTGAATAAAATTTTCTGAAGTTTTTATTTTTTTATTTTCGTTATTATAATCTAACCAAGCAAGAAGTATTAGCAAAAAAATCAGAAGCCCTGCTAAAATAGATAAAAGTTTTTTTTTAGATTTTATAAAATCTATAAACCCTTTTTTTTCTAAAGTTTCTTCGTTCATATATTAATTAGTAATTGTTCTCTTTCTTGGGAAACTTGCTTTTCCTTACATCTTTTTTAAATTTTCTTATAGCCCTTTCTATAATATTTTCTAAATTCACATACTTTTTAACAAATTTTGGATGAAAACCACTAAGTCCTAATAGATCGTCTGTTACTAAAATCTGTCCATCACAAGAGTTTGAGGAACCAATTCCAATAGTTGGAATTTTGATTGAATTCGTAATGTGTGATGCTAATTTTTCTGTTATACATTCCAGCACAATAGAGAATGCGCCTGCCCTCTCTATCATTTTTGCATCATCAATTAATTTTTTTTCTTCTTTTTTTTTGGAACCTTGAACTTTAAATTTTTTTTTGAATTGTGGAGTGTAACCTATGTGTCCCATTACCGGAATTCCTGACTTAACAAGAGCTCTGATTATATTGTAGTTTCTTCCGTTATTTTCAATCTTGATTGAATCACATTTAACATCCCTAATAACTTTTTTTGCATTTTTTTTTGCCTCTTTGATGTTTCTGTAAGTATTGTAAGGCATATCAAATACCAATAGACTTTTTTTTAAAGATTTTTTTACACTCTTTGCATGGTTCAGCATAGTTTGCATATCAATATCTCGAGTATCTTTCATGCCATAAAATGCTGTGGCCACGGAATCTCCCACTAGAACAATATCGCAGTGTTTGTCTAATATTTTTGATATGGGTTTTGAATAGGCTGTCAAACACACTAGTTTTCTTTTTGATTTAAGATTTTTTATACGAAGAATTTTTTTTTTCATTTTTGTGGTTTAAATTTACTTTGTTTCTAAATTTTTAAGTTTTTTGCTTAATTCTTTTTCTTTTTCACAAAGTGTTTTACAAACTTTTTTAAAATCTTCTATCAATTTTTTAGATTTTGAATAGTCAGATTTTTTTATTTTTAAAAGCGTTAGAAGAAATATTGCTTCTTCGTTCTTTGGGTTTAATAAGATTACAGTATTTAAGTTTTGTTCTTGCAGTCCATCATTATTTTTTTCCTTAAAAATTTTTGCAAGGTACAAATAGGATTTTTCGCTCTTAGGGTTAAACACAATGTCTTTTTCAAAGTTAAATTTTGATTCGGAAAACTTTCCTTCCTTAAAAAGCTTTTCTCCTTGATCAAAATAGTTGTTCTTGCTTAATGCATTTGTGTTAACAAATAGAATTGATAAAAAAATAAAAGAATAAATTATAATTCTTATCATAAATTAAACTGCGGTCTATTTTGCATTATGTACTTAATCCTGAACAATGTATATATGTTTCTCTTGACTCATCTCTGCTTGAATTAGGCTTAAAAAAGTTAATCTTTTTAAAGTTTTTTTTTGCATTAATTTTGATTTCTTGAAAATCCTCACCCATAAAAAGTTTAGATACGACTACACCTTTTTTGCTTAATATTTTTTTTGAAAAATCAAGAATATCTAAACATAGTTCGTTTGTTCTAGTACAGTCTAAACTTTTATTTCCAGTGGTATTAGGAGCCATATCAGAAAGAATAACGTCTATGTTCGATTGAAAATGTCCAGTTATAGTTATTTTTGATTCTTTATCTAAAAAATCTCCAATGAGAAACTTTACTCCTTTTATTTCTTCTACTTCTTTTTTATCAATTCCCAAAATTTTTCCATTTTTTACTTTTTCTTTTGCAACTTGACACCATCCACCGGGGAATGAACCAACATCTAATAAATTTATACCATTTTTTAAAAATTTAAATTTTTCATCTAACTCGATTAATTTAAAAGCAGATCTTGATCTGTAACCTTTTGTTTTTGCTTTTCGAAAAAAATGATCTTGATAATTCTTGCTATCCATGAATTTTTTTCCTATTACAGAATATCTTGTTGCTCGTCTTCGACTACAAGTTGATTAGCATTTTTTAATTTTGATCTATAATTATAAATGGCTAAAGGAATTAATGTTAAATAAACTAAACAACAAACCGTAAGAGTTTCAAAGGTATATTGAATAATAGATACAAAAAATAATCCAACCCCTAATAAAAGAAAGATTGTCATATTCCTGCGAATGGCAATTTTCTTAAAAGAAAATGTTGGAACTTTGCTAATTAATAGAATTGATACAGCAACCATTAAGTATGGCGTAATAATTGCTAAATTTAAGAATTTTGTAAAATCTGATAATTCGAACATTATAGGAAAAAGAATTAAACATCCTCCTGCTGGAGATGGAATGCCTTGAAAAAAATTATTCTTCCACTCTTCTGCGTGGCTAAACTTTGTTAAGTTAAATCTTGCAAGTCTTAAAACGCAACAAACTGAAAAAAATAAAACTATTAGCCAACCTATTTTTCCTAAATTTTTTAGTTCCCAGAAGTACACTATAAATGCCGGGGCTATTCCAAAACTTACAAAATCAGTTAATGAATCCAATTCTTTTCCAAAGTCAGAAGTCCCTTTGATTAATCGAGCCACTCTTCCATCAAGTCCATCCAAAATTGCTGCAACAACCAAAAATAAAACTGCATAAGAAAAGTTACCGTCCATTGCAAACTTGATGGAGCTGATGCCTAAACAAACGCCAACTAAAGTCAATATGCTGGGCAATATATATCTAGATTTATTTACTGATACGACTTTGTATTTATCTTTTTTTTCCATTTAAGAACTCGCTATCAAACTTTCTCCGGCTATAACGTTCTGTCCAGCTTTAACCATAGTTTTTCTTCCGTTGTAGTATACATCAACTCTACTTCCAAATCTAATCATGCCAATTCTCTGTCCTTGATTGACTGTTTGTTTTTTTTGAACCTGGGTAACAATACGTCTTGCAATCAAACCTGCTATTTGAACAACTACAATACCATCGGCTGTTTTGTTGTCTTTTATTTTAAAATAATTTCTCTCGTTCTCTTCGCTAGCTTTATCTAGAGAAGCATTCAAAAATTTTCCTGGCTTATAAAAAATATCTTCTATTTCACCCTTTAGAGGAGCTCTATTTACGTGGCAGTTAAAAACATTCATAAAAATACTTACTCTTGTAAATTTTTTATTTTCTAGACCAAGCTCCACAGGTCCTCTCACTTCTGTTACAGTAGAAATGATTCCATCTGCTGGACTAACAAGATAAGTATCATCTTCTATAATTTTTCTTTCAGGATCTCTAAAAAAGTAATAAACCCATATGGTGATTAAGGTAAAAATAAATCCAAAAAAATCAGAAATTAACCACAGAATCAACGTTAATACCCCGGATATAACTAAAAACTTATACCCTTCTTGGTGTA
>CEUZ01030930.1_pt1 | contig 22692 bp, 21 predicted proteins | sample 361511 | NCBI WGS metagenome assembly CEUZ01 (sample SAMEA2622822, study PRJEB7988) | marine metagenome | biome: marine biome (ENVO:00000447); feature: surface water layer (ENVO:00002042); material: "saline water (ENVO:00002010), including plankton (ENVO:xxxxxxxx)" | depth 5 m | reverse complement strand
TACCATTTTTCATTCGGCAAAATTCGATATAGTAATACCACAAGCCCTAAGGCACTCAAAAGGCCAATCCAGAAAATGGGATCAGATCCATGCAAAAATTTCAGATCCATCAATTAGGCCAATTTCATATTGGGAAGAATGGGAAAATCAACTGAAGATGTTTTCTCCGAATTCAAATATAATTCACCCAAATAGGCAATCATTGCTGCATTGTCTGTGCAATAGGATAGTGCAGGGAAAATAATCTTTTTTTGGGGCATTATTTCCTTTACATAATTCCTCATAAATTGATTGGCTGCCACACCACCGGCAATGACACAGGTGTCACAATTTGATTTTTCCATGGCCCATTTTAGTTTTGTTGCTAATGCTTCAATAATGGCAAACTGGTAACTAGCAGCTACATCTGATTTTGTTGCATCTTGATTGGATTCCATATGATAAAGTAATGCTGTTTTTAATCCGCTGAAACTGAACTCTAAATTTTGATTTTGCATTAATGCTCTTGGAAATTCTATCGTATGCATATCCCCTTGGCTTGCCAATTTTTCAATTTCCGGTCCACCGGGGTACCCCAATCCTAATATCCGGGCACCTTTATCAAAGGCCTCTCCTGCAGCATCATCCCGTGTTTCACCCATGAGATCGTAATCACCCAAACCATCCACGTACCAAATTTGTGTATGGCCGCCTGAGACCAATAAGCAGATGAATGGGAATGTTAACGCTGGATCGGCCAGAAAGTTCGCAAAGATATGAGCTTCTAAATGATTAACCCCAATAATGGGCAACTGGAGTCCTTGGGCCAACCCTTTGGCAAAACATACACCCGTAATCAATGTACCGGAGAGTCCAGGTCCTTGTGTGACGGCAATACCATCTAAATCTGCTTTGGAAAGATTGGCAATCTGGAGTGTATCCACCACCATTTCATTGAGGAGTTTTTCATGCTCTCTTGAAGCAATCTCGGGTACAACACCACCATATTTTCTGTGAATGGTTTGGGTGCTGACTTGAGAAGAAAGAATGCGGCCATCCTGTGAAATGGCTGCTGCAGTTTCATCACAGGATGTTTCAATCCCAAGGACGATCAACCGACCCTCTTGGTGACCACCAGTTCGATTTGCGTTGGTGAAAGGTCCATCCATTCGATCACATCTTTGGGGGTGCGAACCTTTAATTCGTAGAATTGTTGTTGGGCATTCCAATCGTTAAAATCAATTGAAATTTCAATATCTTCCGGCTGCAATCCTGCAATGAAATCTGTCCCTCCTACCACCGTTAAGGATACGGTTTGGGGACTGACAAATGCTTGAAGATTTACCCTTTCATTTTTGATTTTTACAGGAATTTCACTAATAATCCGCTCACTAATAGATTGAATATCCTGACCAAAAATTACGGTTTTGGGTGTGTATTCAATCAGTTGACCGCGGATAGAAGCCAATTCCAAAGTAAGGGATATTCGAGTGGTTGCATTTTGGATGGTATCAGGTATTGTGGAAACGGAACCAATCCCCTCTACAATATTCCGTGATCCGGCGATTTTGATTGTTTCTGGTGAAATACTGGATTTTCCAACCAGTGTATATCCGGGTGCAGGGCGAATAAGAAGGACAGGAGCAACTGTAACCATCTTTTCTTTATATTCATCCAAACTGATGTGGATCGAACTGGGATAAATCACTTCCACATATTCCACATCAAAATTTGAAGGAATGGCTACTTTTTGCGGATACCGTTCAAAATAATCATTGAGTATAAAATCATATTCTTCGGATATTCGTTCCAAATCCAAAACTAGTTTAAAATCAGGAATAAATTGTTTCAGGATTATGGTTTTGAAAAGGGACCGCCCCGTACCTTTTATTCGCACTTTTGCAAAGTCGGGGACTTCTTCACCCAAAGCGTGACGGGCAGGTAGGTTACGTGCTTCAATCGGCATATCCACAACCATGGCATATTGGTTTTCGCTTACAACAAATAACCAAAGCAGGCCAGCCAAGCCGATAGCACCAAGTCGAATTCCTAGATTTTTCAAGGAGAAGAAGGATTTGAGGCTGTCTGGATTAAATCCTTTCCCCATAATAAATAATTGTCAGGCCAAGTGGCAGAGACTATTCGTCCACTGCCGCTGTATCACTTTCAGTTTCTTCAGAGGATTCCATTGGGATTTCTATTTTTTCACCCTCCGGTGCAACCTGACTCTCAAGGAATTCCTGAACGTCATCCTTCTGTGTAGGTTGATCGGCACTAAGCTCTTCAACATACAGGACTACTTTTTTATCGTCAGGTTTCACTTCCATGACCACACCGCCCATGGTTTGACCGGCTTTATATTTGGATGAAAGTGCTTTCCGCTGCCGTTTGGGTTGGTGGCCAAAAGGAATAATGCCTTCCACATCATTTTCTAAGAGTAAAATAATTCCCTTATCCAAAACGCGGACTACTTCACCTTCTACTTCTTTACCAGTTTCAAAGTTTTTAACCAGTTTAGGCCATGGATCATCTTCTACCTGTTTAAGGCCTAAGGCAATCCGTCGGCTCTCGCGGGATACTTCCATTATCCGAACTTTAACTTCTTGCCCCTTCTCAACCACTTCTTTCGGATGGCGAACTATTTTGGTCCAAGAAAGATCGGACACATGGATAAGACCGTCGATCCCTTCTTCCAGTTCAATGAAAGCGCCAAACTGAGTCAAGTTGATGACTTTTCCTTTTACAACTGTGCCCACCATATATTTTTCTTCAATCTGATCCCATGGATCGGCTTGAAGTTGTTTCGCACCTAGACTAATTTTCCGCTCTTCTGTGTTGATGGCCAAAACTACGGCTTCAACTTCGGCTCCAAGGGAATACATTTCTGATGGATTTTTCACATGACGCGTCCAAGACATTTCGGAAACATGAACCAATCCTTCAACACCGGGTTCAATTTCAATAAATGCACCATAATTGGTCATACTGACCACTTTACCTGAGACTTTTTCACCTTCCGGATATCGTTCATCCACATTATCCCAAGGATGGGGTGTCAATTGTTTTAAGCCCAATGAAACCCGTTTTTTGTCTTGATCAAAGTCGATGATTTTCACCGTTAATGTATCATCTATTCCAATTAATTCAGATGGATGATTGACACGACCCCAGCTTAAATCGGTAATATGGAGCAAGCCGTCAATACCTCCCAAGTCAACGAATACACCAAAATCAGTAATATTCTTTACACGGCCTTCCATGACGCTACCCACTTCAAGTTTCTGGAATAATTCATCACGCTGTTCAGCAAGACTTTCTTCTAATATGGCTTTATGAGACACAACCACATTTTTGCGGAATTCATTGAATTTGACCACACGAAGATCCATTTCGGTATCTAGGTATCGATCAAAATCTTTTACGGGTCTCACATCAATTTGGGAGCCAGGCAAGAAGGCTTGAACCCCATTCAAATCCACAATCAATCCGCCTTTTATTCTTCGAACAATTTTACCTTGGATGATTTCGCCTGTATCATGAAATTCACGAAGCTCAACCCAACGGCGCAAGAAATCGGCTTTTTCTTTTGATAGAACTGTTTTGCCGCTATCATCTTCCATTCTCTCCAAGTAGACATCTAGCTTATCGCCCACTTCAGGTAGTGCATTTTCCGCAAATTCATCCCGGCTAATGATTCCTTCTGATTTAAATCTGATATCAATCAGGATTTCTTTTTCATTCATGCCGATGACACGACCGGTCACGATTTCTCTTTCGCTTATTTCTGAGAATGTAGATAAATACCGATCCTGTTCTTCTTGGGGTACCTCTTCAACTACATCTTCATCGATGAGGTCATCTATAGATACCTGACGTATATCATTGAACAGATCGTCAGCGAGATAATTTAATTCTGGTTTTGCTGGTTTTTCAGCTACAGCTTCTTTGGTTTCAGTAGATATTGCAGGCGCTTCATTCTCTTCAATTGCGCTGACTTCTAATTCCTGAGAATCGGGAGTCTGTTCTACAATGGGTTCTTGTACAGTTTCACTCATGGAGGTTTAGTTTCCTATTGTTATTGATTTTACCTTGTTGACCATAAAGTCAACCTGCTCATTGATGGTCAATTGTGTGGTATCCACTTCGACTGCATCATCTGCTTTCCGGAGTGGCGAATGGTCTCTTTCAGAATCCAATTTATCCCGTCTTCTGATTTCTTCCATCAAATCTTCAATGGATTTGTTCTCGCCCAATGCATTGAGATCCAGTTGTCGCCTTTCGGCTCTCACACGATCATCAGCAATTAGAAAGAATTTAATATCAGCATCAGGAAACACAATGGTCCCTATATCCCGACCTTCTAATACACAATCTTGATTGGCTGCAATTTGTCTTTGAATTCGAACCAGCGCTTCTCTAACAGATGCAAGCGCACTAACAGCACTTACGTGATTCGTTACTTCAGCCTGCCTTATTTCTCTAGAGACATTCTCTCCATTTAAACTAACGGACACATCTCCATTTTTCTGACCAAATTCTATATGTGTTTCGGACAGAAGTTGGGCGAGGGCCGCAGAATCAGACAAATCGATATCATGGCGTAAAACGGACAGGGTTACACACCGATACATTGCACCAGTATCTAAATAAGTAAAACCCAACTTGTGGGCCACTAATTTAGCGGAGGTACTTTTCCCGGTTGCCGCCGGTCCGTCTATAGCAACAATCATAACCTATCAACTCTCAATTAGCCAAGAAATTTACTCATTTTTTAAAAGATATACCAATAAATAACCCATAATATATTCAAGGATTCCCCGATTTTAATCGCTGCATTGCCATCATTTCTTCTTTGTTTAAATCACGCCAGGACCCCACCGGGACATCCCCCAACTCAATGGGGCCATATTGTACGCGCTCTAAGCTGAATAAAGTCCGTTTCATTCGATAAACAATTCGACGGACTTCCCTTTTCTTTCCTTGGTATAACTTTAGAAATACAGTAGCTCGCCCTTTCACTTGGTTTTGAGATACCACCTCTGCTTTGCCCCACTCTTTTTGACCAATGTATACTTTGGTAGCCATCCGTTTTATTTCCCAACTACGGAATACCTTATCAATTTCTATTTTATAAATTCTGGGAATACGGTGCCTTGGGTGCATTAACGTATTGGCCAATTGGCCATCATTGGTTAAGAGGAGCAAACCGTTAGTATCTTTATCCAGTCGACCTATGGTGAAAAGGCGCTCATCTGTATGCACCAAATCCATGACCGTTTTTCGCCCCAAAGGGTCCTTGGCTGTGGTAATATAACCGGTGGGTTTATTCAATAAAATAATTCGTGTATTTTGTTCAATTTTCAGTCTTTGATCATCAAAAAATACGTCATCATCATCCTTCACTTGATAGGCGGGATTATTTTCAAGAACGCCATTCACAGTAACCATGGCATTTTGAATATAGCGATCAGCCTCCCGCCTGGATGCCACACCCGCCTGGGCCAGAAATTTATTTAAACGCATTGATTTGTTCCGTGAGTGCTGGCTGTTCTTCTAATAATTCAGCCACTTCTTTCAATTTCGGTAAATCGGCCAATCGGTTTAATCCAAATGCCTGTAAAAATTCATCGGTTGTAGCATACATCAACGGACGTCCCGGGCCCTCATCTCGCCCTCGAATTTTAATCAATGTCTTTTTCAGCAATGTTTTTAATACTCCAGCGCAATCCACCCCGCGAATCGCTTCAATATCAGATCGACTGATGGGTTGCTTGTAAGCGATAATCGACAGTGTTTCAAGAGCAGCTTGGGATAAATGCAATTGTCCTGTTTTATTTAATAGCCTCCTAACATAAATATCATGCTCTGGCTTGGTCCGAATTTGATATCCGCCTGCCACGCTTAATATTTCGATGCCAAAATCGCCTGACATGTATTTTTCTGTTAATGCCTCTACACACGTATCTAGATTCGGGGGATCTTCATCAAATATAAGATTAATCTTTTTCTGAGTTAAGGGTTCAGGGCTTGAGAACAACAACGCTTCAACAATGGGGTTCATTTCTGACATAATCTAATTCTTTTCAAGTCGGTGAATTTCCAAATCATCAAATAAATTATTTTGATAAATGAGGATTTCAAATAAACGCATCAAATCTAAGATGGCCAAAAAGGTAATGATAATTTCCTGTTTATCTTTACACGTCGACAGTAAACGAGAAAAGGTTAACGTACCATCACCATCAAATGATTTTAGAATAAAGCGTTTTTTATCATCTAAACTGATGGGTTCTCGGTGGAGCTCATACGCGGTGATTACGGGCATTCGGTCCATGGCTTCTTTAAAATATTGAGCCAAATCAAACAGATTTACTTTTTTCAAATATACACCTACATCCTCTGTTCCTTCAATCTCTTGGGGACCGGAACGTTCATGACGATAACTCTGGTCATACCATTTCATTGACAGTTCAGAGGATATATCTTTAAATCGTTGATACTCAACCAATTGATCTACCAGTTCTGTCCGCGGGTCAATGGGTTCACCTTCATCGTCCAACTCAGGGCGAGGCAATAACATTTTAGACTTGATTCGCATCAGAGTGGCCGCCATTAGAATAAACTCACCAGCTACGGAGAGATTCATGGATTTCATGTCTTCAATAATCTGAAGATATTCTGCTGTAATTTGCGCAATGGGAATATCATAAATATCAATTTCATCTCGCCGGATAAAATAAAGCAACAGATCCAATGGCCCTTCAAATTGATCGAGCTGAACTTTATACAATGGCATCTCCATAGTTCAAACCCATGGCTTCCCGTGCTTTGGATAAATATACGTCCGCCACTGCGCCTGCTTTTTCTGCACCTGCTTTTAATTGGCCAAGTACATAATCTTTATGATTGAGCAAGTAATCTCTTTTTTCACGATAGGGAGAAAATGTAGTCCAAAAGCATTCGAATAAATCCTGCTTTACATCACCATAACGCATACCCGGGATAGCAAATCGCTCTGCCAATTCTTTTTGCTCATCCTCATTCAAAAATAAAGTATACAGTTGGTAAAGGGCTGTATCAATACTTTTAGGTTGATCAATATCAGTTGAGTCTGTCACAATGGACATAAAACGTTTTCGGATGGCTTTTTCAGGGCCAAAAAGTGGAATGGTATTTCCATAGGATTTACTCATTTTTTGTCCGTCCAGTCCCGGCACCAATTGAGTGGTCTTTTCAATGTCCAGTTCAGGGACTACAAATACATCTCCAAATATTTGGTTGAACCGAATAGCCATATCTCGAGTCATTTCGAGATGCTGCTTTTGATCTTTCCCCACCGGAACGATTTCACCTCCAAATAATAAAATATCTGAAGCCATTAAAATGGGATAGGAATAAAGACCGACATTGGGTTTCAGGCCTTTAGCCATTTTATCTTTATAAGATGTGGCACGATCCAATAGACCCACATTTACAATGTTGGATAAAAGCCATGTGGATTCACACACTTGAGGTACATCACTTTGGATCCAAAATGTGGATCGTTCAGGATCCAAACCCAGTGCCATAAAATCGATGGCAGCATTTAGGGTATTTTCGGAAAGTGTTTTCTTGTCCTGAATTGTAGTTAAAGCATGATAGTTTACAATAAAACAGAATAGATCATTTTCTTCCTGGTATTTTATCATTCTGGACATCATACCGAAATAATTCCCCAAATGCAAATTGCCGGATGGCTGAATGCCGCTCAATACACGTTTCATTTAAAATGACTCCATAAATAGGTATGGGCGCCATGCACCCTGTTTATCATGAATAAATTGCTGAAAATAATGAATCTTATTTGGTTTTTTGGGCATTCGTTTCAAAACCATCTTTGCTTCTTCAGGCGTCCGATCTCCCTTTTTGTGGTTACAAGATTGACAGGCCGTCACCAAATTATCCCATGCATCACCGCCGCCTCTATTTTTTGGCAACACATGATCCAAAGTTAATGGACCCTTTTTTGTATGGCAATATTGGCATTCGTGATGATCCCTGACCATTAAATTTCGCCGTGTTAAAATCACATCCATTTTATTATGGCTAACAAAATCTCTCAGTTTCACAATACTAGGTAAAGGCAGCGTTACCGAAGGTGAATGTATATGTTCACTATATGATTCCAATATATCCACTTTCTCGTTATAAAATAAACAAATGGCTCTTCGTGCCGTGCAAATATCCATGGGGGAATAATTTGTATTCAACACCAATACCGATTGATTAAGAATAGAACCGTTCTTTTTTGGTGAAATCATAGCTTTGAATTTACACCGTTGCTCGCTCAGACAGAATCGATTAGTAAGTCAAATCATTAAAAATTATTAGAACTTGAAACAATTATTTTATCTCCACACTTTTCTATCTAAATTTAGACAACATATTTACCATGTTTTTAGCAGGGAAGGCCGTTAAAATCGGACACAGTACCCGCTACCGTGATCGCTATATAGCGAAAGTCGGGAGACTTGGAAAAACATGATTATCCACTGACTTTCGGGAAGAAAGGTCATGATACGTACTTCACAACAGTCCTATCATTTGCACAATTTAGATTCTTTCTCGCCAACTATGGCGGGCTCTGTTGTCTAAAATAATCCGAACCATAACATTACTCTCTCTTGCTTGGGGAACTACGCCCGATGCAACGGGATTCGTATATCATGGACCACATCCCCTACCCCATGCAATCATCCAAAACTTAACATCCGATGAATGGACTACCACCAATGATTACGGTTATTTTGCCATCAATAGCGTAATTGGGGACTCCATTCGCGTTCTACATTATGGATATGGAAATGCTACACTTCCAGCATCCTCGAGTAGGTTGTATTTTAATCTCAGTCCCAATCCTATACGTATGGGCTCAATAGATGTAAGTCAATCTTTGCCAATGCAATCAAGGCAATTTTTGATTGAGTCTTACAAAGGTGTTAATTCCACATTGTATTCAATACCAGCCCTAAGTATGCGTACATATGGCGGTTCGGCCGGGATTAAAAATATTGCATTGGGCAGCGGATTGTCTTCTCATACAAAAATTGTATGGAATGGGATAGATGTAACTAGTCCTCAAAATGGGGAAGCAGATTTATCTCAATTACCCTCATTCATGATGGACCACATTTCTATTTCTAGAAAACCAGCCATCACGTTTGGCTCGGGCAGCATTGATGGCGCCATTATGATATCCAGTCCAAATGCATCAATGATTGAGGCCAAAATGGGTAGTTTCGGCCGCCGATCCTTAAACGGTATCATCTATATTCCCGGACAACAATGGCAATCCCATTTTGGCCTCGGTCAATCTGAATCAAGAGGAAATTATCCATACATTTTTAATGGGAAATCCGGAGAAATGGCCAACAACGGATTTAAACAATTATTTTATACTATAGGCGCAAAAAGAGCTATTTCTCTCCATTGGTTTATGTCTATGGAATATATTTTTTCTCAGCAAGATAGAGGTGTGTCTGGATTGGTCTTCTCCCCTTCTCCTGATGCCCAACGTCAAGATGAGATTCAATTATTTCAATTCAAATCTATCTGGCAACGCAAAAAGCACCTCTTTTCTATTTCTACCCAAATGCGACATAGTGATGAATCCTATAAGAATCCACAATATGCTGTGAAGAGCCGCCATGATTTGGCTGTAAATCAATTGTCATTTGGCTGGCAGTTTCAGCTCAAGCCATCCATAGATATTGATCAACAATTCCAAATGAAAGCTCAAACGATCACCAGTACAGAAACAGATAATCATGATCAGAAATCTTTTACCTATGCCAATACAGTAAAATGGCAAATTCGTTCGAATCTCACGAATGAAAGTGGCGTCAGATATGATATACAACACAATGGTCTGAAGGCATGGACGTGGCAATCAGGTATTGTCCGACATTGGAACAATTCTCAAGTTTCATTTGTAGCTGGGAATGGATTCCGATTCCCTACATTTAACGATATGTATTGGAATCCCGGTGGCAACCCAGATCTCCGACCAGAAATATCTCATTGGGTGAGATTCGAAAATCAATTTTCCATTTTTAAACATTCTTTCACACTTGGGGCCAGCATAAAAAATAGCACCAATTTAATCCAATGGACCAGCACTGGGTCATTTTGGGTGCCAAAAAATATTGCAGAATCCCAGCGTCAAATATTCACACTGACAGCTCGCGGGCCATTGATGGGTACCATATCATATTCAGGCCATTTCACATTTAACCATTCAGAAGATCTGTTGGCAAAAAAACCACTACGATATACACCGAAATACATGGGAAACATATCACTTCAAATGGATATCTCTCATTTAAATGGATGGTTCTCATTTCATTATTTAGGAGAACGAATATCCATGTATAGTTGGCCAAAAGATGTGATGCTTGCCCCTTACTCAATTTTATCCGGTGGTATAGAACGACCAATTAACGAACAAACTTCAATTTCAATTTTATGTGAAAATATTTTTGACACACCTATTATGACAATGAACGGTTATCCAGAACCGGGTCGAAGTTTTTCTATTCGAATTCAATTCAAACCCCAATTAAAGAAATAATCAAAATGAAAACAATAATCAAACCCTTCCTTGCTATCATCATATGGGTGCAAATCGGCTGCAATGCTTTCTTTCCCAATGATAATGACCCCTTAACTGAGTTAAATGTGTTCATCTTGTGCGAAGGTAATTTTGGTCAATTTAATGCAAGCTTGTGGATGGTTAACCCAGAGCAACCTATTGTAAATGGTCCAATTTACCAAAATCAAACCGGGAAAGTATTGGGGGATGTGGGCCAATCTATGGCCCTATCAGATGATCAATTGTATGTGGTAAATAATACGAGCCACTCCATTGAAATATTTGATCTGAGTGGTGATCAGGCCATCCATACCCAGTCGATAGACTTAAAAGGAACCAGTCCCCGCTATATGGTCATCCACGAAGGTAAAGGATATGTCACCGCTTGGAACAGCAAGGGCATTTTGGTGATTAACCTGTCATCCAACTCCCTTGATAAAACCATCGATCTCGATGGCATGCCAGAAGATATTTTAATTCACGACAATCACTTCTATGTGAGTATAACCATGAAACCGGATTGGTCGTATGACAATCGTGTTTTGAAACTATCCTTGGATGGTAGTATTGTATCCACATACACAGTCATTTCCGGTCCCGGCAGAATGGTAATCCTTGATGGTAAGTTATTTGTAGCCAGCGCTTATTATGATGCAAATTGGAACAGTTTTACCGGCAACAATACCATTGATCTTTCATCAGGTACAGTCACAACTAAATATTTGGGGGAAGCCAATGACATTGGATCAGATTTAATTGTTTTTAATGATAAAATTTATCGATCCTTCAAAGGTGGCGTTGCAAAGTTGAATGGAGATCTTACCATGAATAGAAGTCAAACTATCGGCAGTTCTGATGGTATCTATTCAGCAGCTGCAGTCGGTGATTATATTTTTATTGGGCAAACGGATTATGTGGCACCAGACACCGTATATGTTTTTAACGAAAAAAATGAAATGCTACAAACCTATGAAGTAGGAGCAATTCCCGGTGATTTTATTCTTTATAAAAAGGAGATTGATTAATTATCAAAGGACCAGGAAACACCAAACTGCATCATGCGGCCCAAGGGTGGATATAAGTAATTTTGACGAATCCATGCTTGGTCGCCGGTTTCACCAAATGCATTGAGCAGATTGTTTATCCTATAGGTCACTAACACACCGGATATATTGGCTACTGCCTCAAAGTGCAGAAGCCAACGATCAGGTAATGCCCAATCTGAGTTTTGATGTTTAAAGGGTGTTTGCAAAATGGGGTGAAATGCAAATGAACCCATTCGCCCCTGACTGCCAGTGGCCCAAATAGTGGCATCAATCTTCATGGCATTTTTAAACAGGTTCAGTTTGCCTTTCATCCCTGCTTCAAATTGCGTACCGATGCCCCCTAAATATTGACTAGAATCAAGTTGGGTATAAAATGAAGAAAACAGTCCCCACCCATTCTGAAACCGATAACTGATTTCTCCACCGGCCAGTGTAACAAAGGTACTATCGGTACCAATAAAACTATTTTGGGTTAGAGCCAAGTATCCATTTATATCAAGAGTGGAGGTTTGATAGCCTCCTCGAATGGATGATCGACTCCAATATTCGAATGCAGTGCCATCGGTAGGATCGTCTAAATCCGGATGTTTTGGTGTGGGCGCGCCTAAGGAAGAAAATTTTATATAGCCATTCCCAATCGGCTTATGATAGTCTAATTCCCAGACAAATGGAAATGCATCATCTGAATTTAAAATTTGCACACCACCCATTACGGAAAATAAACCCATTTGCTTTCGTCCATACAACTTGGTCCATACCAATGATCGATTATGGATGGATGAACTAATCTGCTGTGCTTGTTGTTCAATTCCATACACCATGCCGGATGGCGATTTCAATTGAAGATTGAGCAGATTCCTATTGATATCCCGATAATTTGAATCTGACAAAGCAGAATGGTGAACCTTTCGATGTTGAGCAAACTGGGCAAAATGACTATTGACTACCCATTGCCCTATGGGCTGCTCAATTCGAAAACCGGCGGTAATAATATTGTCATTTTCTGAACCATTATAGGTAGAATCGGGCAAACCGCTTCTGGTGACATATCGGCCGGCACTGACTTCTATTCTACGCTCACCCCGCTTGACGCCATAATCCAACCGATAAGTATGATGAATAGGTGATCTTCCCCCAGCGGGGTGAAGATAATATCCAGTATTGCCTCCATGGGTGCGTTTAAATCCGTTGATATGTATCCACTGATTCTTTGCTTCATACTTGGCCCTAAGGTCTAATTGATCATAAATATAATCCCCACGATAATAATCAAATTGGGATGTAGTCCGTATTGAATCAGGCAATGGCTGATATTCGGGCAAATTTCCTGTACTTATTGGTTTGAATTGTTGAGAAGAATAGTCCCCAAATCGTTTGGGAAAAGATGTATATGTACCGTCAAACAGCAAAACGCCGGATGTCCAGCTCCGGTTCCAGAATAGTGAGCCTTCATAAATAAGCATCCCATTTTGCCCACCCCAATCGAAGGGAATAGTCACCTGCCCATGAATGAGCCCCCATAACATACCAGAAAAAATAAATCGAAGATTTTTCATGTAATTATTTTAGATGTTTTACCACTGTGGGAACGGCTATAACAAATAAAATCGCATTGGATATTTCATGTAGTAATGTAAACCCTAATCCTTTTACCAATGTCGCCATGATTCCGGATAGCCCCAATCCTGTCGCAAGCGGAAAAGCAATGAATGTAAAAACATCATACATGAGTGTGGATAGAAAGCCCACAAGTGCCAGCCCAGCCAAAGTAAACGTATTCATCTTTTTTACAAAAAAAATAGGGCGGAGCCATCCGCCCAAACTGCCAATGAGTGACATGGCCACTATTTGTATGATAAATAGTGGCGGAAAACTCAAACCGGAGCCCATGGGGTTCATACCGGAATAAATAAAAATGGCCGTTCCACCAACCAATGCGCCCCATTTCCATCTCAGTGTTAGGCCTGATAAAAAAACGATTACCGTAATCAATTCCACATTGGGAACAATCATCAGTGAAAACCCCATCCCGATAGCCAAGGCGCAAAAAATTGCCGCCCGGACCAAATTATTTAGTGCCATCAGATCCTTTATATAATGGGATTCTAAAATAATTATGGCGGTTCGTAAAGTCTCCAGTTTCCTGATCTTCTGAAAGGGCCTTATCCATGATATTCATTTGGCTGTCCAATACATCAATAAGATGGACCAACAGTGCTTCTTTAAAGGCTGGCTTCTTCGGACTCTGCCATTCATACTTGCCTTGGTGGGACAAGATTATATGTTCCATTTTTAGTCGTAAATCCTTGGGGAATTTTTTAATCTGTTTGGCACCTTTTCTCACCATATCACGCCCCATGACAATATGGCCAATCAAATTTCCTTCTTCGGTAAAATTTGCTTCATAATTCGAATCAATTTCATCCAATTTCCCGATGTCATGAAGTAAAATACCCGAGATCACCAGATCAACATCAACCTCATAGTGGGGTGCCAATCTTTTTGCAGATTTGGCCATGGATAGTACATGCTCCAAGAAACCAGATCGATAATTATGATGCATGGATACGGACGCAGGATAAACCAATAATTTTTCTTTATGATCCTGATAAATTTGAAAAGTTAATTTTTTCAGGAAGGGATTTTTCATGGATTTGATAATGGCCATGGTTTCTTTCCACATGGCCTTGGGGTCATCCTTTGCTGTGGGCACCACCAGTGCCGGATCAAATCCGTAACGTGCATAGTTTTGGACCGTAGCCTTATTGATTCGTTTTACCGTCAATTGAGGCCGATCCATGAAAAGGTCTACCTCTCCTTTGATGGCTACCGCGTCTCCACTATCAAATTTTTCATTATATTCAGAAACTTTGTCCCATACTTTGCAATGGATTTGGCCCGTCTGATCCCGAATCACCAAATCCAAATATAGATCACCTGCGCGGGTGTGACGGATATGCTTTTCAACACATAGGTAAAAGCCTTGGATGGTTTCTCCCGCTTTAAATTTTGAGATGGGTACTATGGACTTCATTGGGACTAAATTTAAGGGATAAACTTACAACATTATTGTTAAAGACCCATGTCCATCAGCATCGAAAAAATCAGTTATCAAAATCAGAAAGACCTCCGAATCTTAAAGTTTGTTCTTTCCAGTTGGTTCAAAAATCCAAAAGAGCTCAATTGGACGGATCCACGGATGAAGTATCCATTTAAGTTTAAAAACTGGGTTGCCCTCACTTATTCAAACGATGACATTGACAGCTATGTCATTAAATCGGATGATTGGATCGTTGGCATGGGTAACATGATGATTAGTGAAGACATAAAGCGGGCCCACGCCCTCCATATTTTTATAGATCCCAAGTTTCGGCACAAAGGCCTCGCGACTCAAGTGCTGGAATTCTTAGAAAAAAAAGCGTGTGAATTGGATATGAAAACAATGACGATTCGAGTCATGCCCAAAAATGAGCCAGCGAAACGTTTATATGAAAAAAAGGGGTTTGAAGTCCATGGCACCTCTAAGTGGGGCAGCCTAATGATGGAGAAAAAACTGATTTAATTTTCTTCCGGATTTGTAGAGTTGGGCACTGGACAATCATCACATTTTGGATTCACGCCCAGCGTTTTGAACTGTATTAAAAATATCCAAATAGCATATATGAATGCAGTCAATCCAATTCCGTATGCAATAATGGTTTGAATTTCCATCAGGAAAAACCCAATAATTTTCCGCCTTGATAGACAGCCATGGCTCCAAAATAAGCCAATGCGGTCATATACACCACCATAAACATGGGCCATTTCCATGAATTGGTCTCTTGGCGAACTACGGCAAATGTAGCCATACATTGGGCTGCAAATACATAAAATACCATGAGTGCCAGCGCCACCAACGGCGTATAGGTAGGTACTCCCGTTTCAGGATGCACATCCGTTTGCATGGCCTCTCTGAGGTTCACCGTTTCCTCCCCAGCATCTTCTACATTATAAATGGTGGACATGGTAGACACCATCACTTCTCTCGCTGCAAATGATGTCAATAAACTGATACCAATTTTCCAGTCAAACCCCAGTGGACGAATGACCAGTTCCATGGCATGACCAATTTGGCCTGCATAACTATGCTGAATGGGGTTCACATCCGAGTTAGGATTATCCTCTTTTGGAAAGGATGCCAGAAACCACAGCACAATGGAAATAGCCATAATCACCTTTCCTGCATTTACTAAAAATAATTTTCCCCGGATGAATACATGACGCAAAACGGATTTAGGAATGGGCGCACGGTAGGGAGGCAATTCCATAATAAATGACGAGGATGATTTTTCACCGACCCATTTGCTAAATACTTTTGCCAAAATCAATGCCACTGTAGTCCCTAAAAAATACATTAGGACTAATGTCAGCCCTTGCAGGTTAAAATAACCACCCACCGTAACTGAAGGAATAAATGCGCCAATAAGTAATGTATACACCGGCAACCGTGCACTGCAGCTCATGAGAGGTAAAATAAGAATGGTAACCAAACGCTCCTTCCAGCTATCGATGGTTCGGGTTGACATAATGCCCGGGATGGCACAGGCATAACCACTCATAAGGGGCAAAACCGATTTTCCATGGAGGCCCATTTTTGTCATACCTTTATCTAACATAAAGGCCACGCGAGTCATGTATCCTGTATCTTCCAAAAGTATAAGAAAAAAACTTAAAATCAAAATTTGGGGAAGAAATATCACGATGGCCCCCACCCCACCAATAATACCCTCAACAAGAATATCACGAAGCATACCCTCAGGCATATTGTTTACCACAAATATGCTGAAATTATCCATACCCAATTGAATCATATCCATGGGTACAGCGGCCCAAGTGAAAATGGATTGAAAAATGAAGTATAAAATTCCCACGAATATAAGTGGCCCACCCCACTGGTGGGTTAAAATTTTATCCCACTGTTCACTGCGAGATGATGCCAATGGTGTTTCGGCTCCACGATGTGTAACTTGAGATAGAATATCATCTATCCAACGGTATCGCAATATAGCTTCTTGATCTCCATCCATCGTCCCCGATTGAATTTTATTCCTCATGGACTGGGCCAAACCAAACCGCGCGGATACATATCCATTATGTTCTGTTGATTTTAAATTGGATACCATTTCTGAATCCATCCAGGGGGGTGAATCCAAAGGAGATTGTTTTCCTTTTCTAGCATTGACAACGGCATTTTTTAAATTGTCTAGCCCTTTATTCAATTTTGCCGAAAGCGGTATGACGTCTGCCACACTCATTTTAGATGCCAGTTTAGCAGCATCAATTTGAGTATGATCCTCAAGCTGATCCACCATATTTAGGGCAATAACGATGGGGATATTCAAATCCTGTAATTGGGATGTGAGATAAAGGTTTCGCCCAAGATTAGTCGCATCCACCACTGAAATGATAACCGATGGGGGTGCCATTCCTTTGGCCCATTGGTCTATTTGCTCCGATACAATTTCTTCATCAAAAGATTCAGCTGATAAACTATAAGTCCCGGGTAAATCTAATAGACGAAAATCACCGTCATCGGTTCTGGCGAGACCTTCTTTTTTCTCGACAGTGATGCCAGGATAGTTGGATACTTTTTGATTTAATCCAGTAAGGAGGTTAAATATAGCCGTTTTACCACAATTGGGATTACCCACAATTGCCACCCAATATTCACCATCGCGGCTGCCTATATTAGAGGATGAAGTAAAATGATGTTTCATGATTGTAGTTTAATTGTCTGGGCATCATCCCAACGGATCGATAAATATGAATGATGGACCTTGATCTCAACGGGCCCTTTTAATGGTGCCATTTTAACCATACGTACGACAATGCCATCTAAGAGACCCAATTCTCTCAGTCGGTTCGAAATAGTCGTGTCTGCTTCTATATTTAGGATAATCCCTGTTCCCCCCGGGGACAGGTCCGTTAAGGTCATGGCTATCGGCAGTTGTTACAAATCACAAATAATTGATGAATATGACGAATGAGTTTGAAACCGAGATCATTCACAATCGTTTCCTGTATTTCTTCAATCGTTTCATCCATGAATTCTTCAATTTTACCACATTGAACACAAATGAGGTGGTCGTGGTGTTCCAAATCCATTTTATGCTCATACCTAGCCCGGCCATCGCCCAACTCTAATTTCCGAACCAAATTATTTTTCACCAATACATCAATCGTGCGATATACGGTTGCACGGGATACACTCATCCCTTCATTCCGAAGTGATAGATAAATTTCTTCGGCGTCACGATGTTCATCCGTTGCACATATTTCATTCCAAATGGATTGCCGTTGCTGGGTGTATCGTAAACCTTCTTTTATTAATGCTTTTTTGAGCTGATTGCGTGATGCCATTTCTTTCCTATACTATTGATAATGAGTCTCAGAACTTAAGCTAAAGTAGCCATAGGATAGAATAATAATCCACCCACCTAATCGAAAATATTATCCTTCGGGTATATCGACTTTTTTAAGGTTGGCGAATTTGACAACGAGTTTCTTTTTCAACCCGTCTTTAAACACGATGCCCACACGTTGGTTTTCACCTTGGCCGCTTAATGCCATTACTTTGCCGATACCGAAAATGGCATGCTCCACGAAATCTCCTACTTGGAAGTCGTCAAACGCAACCACAGTGCGGATCACGGCTGTTTTGGTATGGCGACCCGGCTTGCCCCCTACCACTTTCCGTGTGAGTGCAGATGTAAATGAAATTTTTTCTAACTTTTCTTCAGGCACTTCATGCACAAAACGAGACACCATGCCATAGAGGTCATCCGATCCCATCCGCCGCCGGTGATTTGCATACATTAAATATACTTTATGCATGGCCCGTGTGAGGCCCACATAAAATAATCGTCGCTCTTCTTCCAATTTATCTTTGGTTTCTAAGGCGCTATACATGGGAAAAAGACCATCTTCGAGCCCGGTAATGAATACCACAGGGAATTCCAGCCCTTTCGCTGCATGCAGTGTCATTAAAGTGACGCGATTCGTCTCATCATTCCATTGATCCAAATCGGTCAATAGGGATACCTCTTCAAGGAATTGAGAGAGACCGCCTTCCGGTTCACGGACCATAAAATCATCCACACTTTTCAGGAATTCCATCACATTGTCAAATCGTTCTGCATCTTCCGGTCCTGAACTCTCTTTATAGAATTTTTTGATGCCCGTTTCTTCAATTAAGGTGCGAACCAATTCTCCCGCATTTAGCTTGGGTAATAGTTCGTTATACTTTTTAATTATATTATGGAAGGTGGTCAGCGAATCAGCTTGTTTGCCACGGATGCCCATGGATTCAGGCGCATTCAGCACATCGATCATTTCTTTTTTGTCAGCTTCGGCTTGGATGACACATTTATCCACCGTTTTGATACCAATTCCCCGTGGTGGGAAATTGATGACACGACGGAGTGAAATTGTATCTTTTGGGTTCACAATAATAGAAAGATAGCCGATGAGGTCTTTAATTTCTTTACGTTCATAGAATCGAACACCGCCCACAATATTATAAGGAATACCGGAGCGACGAAATGCATCTTCCAAGGCTCTAGATTGGGAATTGGTCCGATAGAGAATAGCAAAGTCACTAAAATTACGTTTTTGCAGTTTAATCTCTTTTTCCAATGCATTGACCACTGCATCTGCTTCTTCCATCTCATCGTTGGTTTCAATCAGACCCAGCTTTTCACCGGCGCCATTATGAGGAATTAAATCTTTTGGTGCGCGGTTTTCATTGTTTTTTACAACCGTAGCAGCGGCTTCAAGAATATGCCCTGTTGAACGGTAATTCTTTTCCAACTTGAACACTTCACAATTCCCAAAATTCTTTTCAAAATTCAGGATATTTCTAATGTCAGCCCCGCGCCATGCATAAATGGATTGATCATCATCACCTACGACGCATATTTGCTGATGTTCTTGGGCCAAATATTTAACCAGCATAAACTGGGGCTTATTTGTATCCTGATATTCATCCACCAAAATGTACGCCCAAAGTTGACGGTATTTTTTTAATACATTGGGATGCTTTTCGAATATTTCAAGTGGTAGGAGGAGTAAATCATCAAAATCGACAGCATTATTTTCTTTTAATGCCTTCTGGTAATTCTTATAAATCGCGGCGTAGGTTTTTTCGATGACCAGGTGTGCTTTTCTTTTCACCTCATCGGGATGAATCAGTTTATTTTTGAAGTAACTGATTTTATGGCGGACTTCCTGCGGAGTTACATAATTTTTGGGAATATCCATGGCTTCAATCACCACTTTGACCAAAGCAATCTGGTCTTTCACATCAAAAATGGAGAAATCGTGTGTAAACCCAAGTTGATGAATTTCTTTACGGAGGATACGCGCACAAATGGAATGAAAAGTACCCATATTCACTTGGGCTTGCTTTTCTCCTAGAAGGCCATTGACCCGTTTTCGCATCTCCAGGGCCGCTTTATTGGTAAATGTCACCGCTAAAATATGTTCGGCCGGGACGAGATCGTTTTCAATGAGATGAGCAATTTTGTGGGTCAATACACGGGTCTTGCCACTGCCTGCACCTGCAAAAATCAATACAGGGCGACCAAAGGATTCTACGGCTGCTTTTTGAATGCGATTTAAGTTACTTTTACTCATTGAATGTTAATTTACCCTTTATTCAATTTTTTTCTTTTTGCTTCTCGTCTCACTTTTTGAAATTGACGTTTCGCCTTATTATGCTCTGCTTTCGTTTTAGAAAAGGTATGATATCCATCCCCTTTCGCAACAAAATACAAATAATTCGTTTCCGCCGGATTCAGCGCCGCTCTAATGGATTCAATCCCCGGATTATTGATCGGTCCCGGCGGTAATCCATCATTTAAGTATGTATTGTAAGGCGATTTTATTTTCAGATCTTTATTCAATAGCCGGCGCGGTGATCCTTTAATAATATATTGAATAGTCGGATCCGCCTGGAGCCGCATGCCCATCTGCAACCGATTATGGTACACACCTGAAATGATGGGCCGTTCTCGATCATAAATGGCTTCTCCTTCGATTATAGATGCCAGAGTAAGCACTTCGGTTTCCGACATGCCCATATCAGTCATATCTTGCCGTAAATCATCAGTTACATTTTTTTTGTATTCATCCACCATACGTTCGATGATTTCCTGAGGCGTTTCATCCTCTGAGAACCGATAGGTATTAGGGAAAAGATATCCCTCTACCGATTCGCCTTCAATACCCAATTTCCAAAGCAGCAGTTTGTTCCGACAGGCTTCTTCAAAAGCTTTCGGATCCATCCCCAATTTCTCTTCCAGTTCCTTTGCAATAACACGAATGGACCACCCTTCCAGAACTGTCACTCGGTTATTTACATGAATTCCATTCACCAATTGATTAATAATGTCAAAGTTGGTGGCTGCCTTGACCAATTTAAATCGGCCTGCAGGGATGTCTTTTTCATACCCCAATGTCTTCACCGCTAGTAAAAAGGAGCGCTCGTTGCGAATAACATTTTTATCCTGCAAGCTTGCACTAACCTCTTTGAGAGAAGCGCCTTTTGGGACGGTCACCTTCACCGAATCATATGGATTACCTTGGGGCCAGAATAAAACTAAACTATAGAAAGCCAGCATTATACCCACAACTACCGCCGCCATGATTCCGATAAAACTTTGACTTGGATGAAATTGAAGTTTTTTCATCTTTAACGGGGGCGAAAATTATTGATGTTTTACCATCCATACCAAAACATATTGTTTAAAATCTTATAAGGGCCAAATTGAGTGCAAATATTAGAAAAAACTGATTGGTCTCCCTTGCCGATGTCTGTAATTTTGCCGCCGCTATGAACGATAAAAACAGTAAAAATAATGTTCACCTATTTGAAGGATGGGCATTTGGGAAAACAAATTATATCCTATTTGCTGTGGGTGTGTCTGCCCTTTTGGTCGGTTATGCCCTCATGGCTTCAGGGACGGTCAACAGCTTTCAAAGCTTGACCCTGGCACCCATTTTCCTCTTTTTAGGATATGTGGTTATCATTCCCCTGGCCTTGGTTTATCGTGAAAAAGCGCCCCAAGATGAATCCTAAAGATTTTTATAAAATGGGGCTGTAGTTCAGTTGGTTAGAACGCCGGCCTGTCAAGCCGGAGGTCGCGAGTTCAAGTCTCGTCAGTCCCGCACCAAACCCCGTCGAGAGATGGGGTTTTTTGTTTCTATTACGTTTGCTTTGATTCTATTGAATTAAATTAAGTTTAGCATAGAATTAGCATAGAATTAGCATAGTTGGCCGGAGTACCTATCACTTGCCGTTGATTCTGCCTTTCAAATATGCGAGGTCATCTGTCACATCGTTTAATTCTTGAATTTCATCTTTGGTTTCTTCCATCGCACTTCGGATTTGAGCCAGAGGCGTTTCATTTAGTTATTGCTATCCTTATTTTCAAACCTTCAGGTGTATTAGATGGTCCTCTATCATATACAAATCTATCAGATTCAAAGGCTCCCCTAAATTCTTGACGCCATTTATCTGTTGGCTCGTGTTTATTATTTTTCCAAACCATACCACTTGCTATCGTTGAATGCGTAAAATCCTCATTGGGGTCAAAACCTGGAATATCAATCGTAAGTATATTATCACTTCCAACAACACCTTCATAATGAGTGGTTTTAGGCATTGCATCTATTTTTTCATTTAATGCATTTATTTGACTCTTTAATTCAGCTATTTCAGTATCATAATCTTTAGTCTCTGCCTTAGCATCTTCGCACCCTGTATTCATTAAAGTAAACAAAAGTGTTAATCCTATTGTATATCGTTTCATTTTATTCTCCTTTATTTGAGACAGAGGCGTTTCATTTACTATCTCTTAATTCCTCAAAGAATTCTGCAAATTCAGGATCAAAAGCCTCTCGTCTCTCTTCCCAAATTTCCCTTACTATATTGCTTCTGTAAAAACTCATACCAATTCTGTCAAAGGCAACTTTGTCCAAAAATCCGTTTTTGTATTG
>CEUZ01291472.1_pt1 | contig 22703 bp, 21 predicted proteins | sample 361511 | NCBI WGS metagenome assembly CEUZ01 (sample SAMEA2622822, study PRJEB7988) | marine metagenome | biome: marine biome (ENVO:00000447); feature: surface water layer (ENVO:00002042); material: "saline water (ENVO:00002010), including plankton (ENVO:xxxxxxxx)" | depth 5 m | reverse complement strand
TTGAAAACACTTACTGGCAATAGAATAAAAAAACTTAAAAAATACTTAGATGAGAAAAATTTTATGCTTACTTATGGCGATGGTCTGTGTAATATAAATTTAAAAAAACTTTTAAATTTTCATTTAAAACATAAAAAACTTGTGACAGTTACAGCCGTTCATCCGCCCGCAAGATTTGGTGAACTAGTAATTGATCATCACAAAGTCACAAACTTTGAAGAAAAACCCCAACTACAAAAAGGATGGATTAATGGTGGATTTTTTGTATTCAAAAGAGAATTTTTAAACTTAATACCAAATAAATCAGTTATGTTAGAAAGAGAACCTCTAAAATCTGCTACAAAAAAAAAACAATTCATTGCTTATAAACATAAGGGTTTCTGGCATTGTATGGATAATAGAAGAGATCACTCAAGTTTAGAAAAATTGAGCAAATTAAAAAAAATACCTTGGATGAAATTTTAAATGATACCAGTTTTTAAACCATTAATAGCAAAAGAGGAAAGAAAAGCAGCAGATAGATCTTTAGAAATTGGCTGGTTGGGTATGGGAAAATTTGTAAAAGAATTCGAAGACAGAATAAGTAAAATAATAGGCAATAAAAAAAAATATGTTGTTGCAGTAAACACCGGACATTCTGCATTGCATCTAATAATGTTGCTTTTGGGTTTAAAAAAAGGAGATGAAGTAATAACACCATCATTTAATAATATTGCTGATATTCAAGCGATACATGCAGCAGGTGCCAAAGCGGTATTTTGTGATGTAGATGAGCAAACATTATGTATAGATCCTAAAAAAGCAGAAAAACTTATTAACAAAAAAACAAAAGCAATAATTGCTATGGACTACGGTTCTTGCATAGCAGATCATGATGCAGTAAAAAAAATTGCAAAGAAACACAAAATAAGAGTTATTCATGATGCAGCACATTCTCTAGGATCAAAATATAAAGGAAAATTAATAGGGAGCTTTTCTGATGTTGCAATGTTTAGCTTTGATCCAGTTAAAACATTTACTTCAATTGATGGTGGAGCAATCGTTGTAAATACAAAACAAGAAATGTTAAATTTACATGAAATGAGACTGATGGGAATGTCCCAAAAAGCTAATATCATGTATAAAAACCAAAGAGCTTGGTTTTATGACGTAAAAAATATTGGTTATCGGTACCATTTAGCAAACTTACATGCTGCGATTGGTGTTGAACAACTAAAAAAAATCAAAAAAATTAAAAAATCAAGAATAAATTGTTTTAAACGATACAATACTAAACTTAAAAATATCAAAAGTGTGATTACTCCAAAATATGATTTAGGCACTATTCCATTTCATTATTGTCTAAGAGTAAAAAATAATAAAAGATATGAAATGATAAATTATTTAAAATCTCAAGGAATTGATACTGGAATACATTGGCAGCCCAATCATACTTTTAGTATATTTAGGAAAAATAAATCAGGCGATCTATCTGTAACAAATAAAATAAAAAATGAAATTTTAACGTTACCGTTACATTCAATGATGAAAAAAAAAGATATTGATTACATTGTCTCCAAAATAAAAAATTTTTTTTAAAATTATTAAATTCAAATGAGTGAATTAATTTCTATAGTTATACCAACATATAATCATGCTCATTATTTAGAGAGATGTCTCAAATCCATAGAAAATCAAACCATAAAGAACTATGAAATAATTTTAATCGATAATCACTCTATTGATAATACTAAACAAATTATAAATAAATTTAAAAACTTGCCAATCAAATACTTATTAATAAAAAATGAAGGTATTTATGCCAAATCAAGAAATTTAGGTATAAAAAATTCATCTGGAAATATAATTGCATTTTTGGATTCAGATGACTGGTGGAAAAACAATAAACTTTTTGAGTGTTATGAATATATTAAAAAAGGTTATGATATGGTTTATCATGATTTAGAAGTTGTTAATCAAGATAATCAAAGAAAGCAAAAATATTTAAGAGGAAGAGTATTAAAAGATCCAAAATTTAAAGATCTAATAATTAATGGCAATCAAATTAACAACTCATCTGTTGTTATAAAAAAAGAGGTATTACAAAAAATCAAATTTATTAACGAAAATAAACATATGAAGGCCGCAGAAGATTATAACACCTGGATTAAAGTATGTTTAAATAACTTCAAGATATTTTACTTGAATAAAAATTTGGGTTTTTATCAACATCATGATGAAGGAGGATCAAGAAAAAATATGGCAAATTGCACTTTAGTTGCTATTAAAGAATTTAAAAATTTAATGAGTCAAAATGAATTTAAGACTGCCATATCAAGAATTACTTATATGAATGCAAAATTCTTATTTACAAAAAAAAGTTACTCAAAAAGTATTATTAAATTTAAATTAGCTTTTTCAACTGGTAAAAATTTAATAAAGCTTAAATCATTATTTTATATAATTTTATCACAAATTAAAAAATGACATTTGACCACAAAAATATTCCTTTAATAAACTTAAAATTTAAAAAAATAAAAAAAAATGTATTAGTTGTTGGAGGAGGCAGATGGGCAAATATTATTTTAAATGAATTAATATTAAATTTCAAAAATATTAAGACAATATTTATAATAACAAAAAATAAAAATATAATCAAAAAATTACCAACAGAAATAGTAAAAAAAATTAGTATACAGAGTAATTTAAATAATATTAATTTAAAACAAATTACCCATGCGATTATTGTTAATAAAAATAGTGACCACTTTTTAACGGCAAAAAAAATCATAAAACATAAAATAAATATTTTAGTAGAAAAACCCCTAGTATATAAAATTAAAGAATATGAAATTTTAAAAAAATTATCTTACAAAAAAAGAAAATTAATACATGTAAGCACACCATTTTTTTTTGCTTACTACTTTTTTTATATAAAAAAATTGATTAATACCGATAATGCTGAACTGACATTTGAATGGCATGACCCAAAAAATGACAGGAGGCATGGAATTTTAAAAAAATACGATAAATCACTAAATTACTTAGAGGATACAGTTTATCACATTTATGGAATTTTAAATTGTCTTTTTGGAAAAAAAAAAATTACTTATGTTTCATCTAAAAATTTTAAAGATCATGGAAATTTAATTTTTAGATATGGAGAGGTCAAAATTAATTTAAATTGTTCAAGAAATCAAAATAAGAAAAGAATTAGAAAAATTAGGATAAATTCTATTAATAAAATCATTAAAGTTAATTATTCTGATGATGAGAAAGTAATTCTAACTTTAAATAGAAAAAAAAAAAATATTATCTTTAATTTTTGCCAAAAAACTTTGAAATATCAATTATTTAATTTTTTAAATACTAAAAAGTATTCAAAAAATTATTGTTTAAATGATATAAGAAACTTTGATAATTTATTTTATTTAATTAAGAATATAAGGTAAGTTTTAATGAAACTTTTGTCAGTTTGTATACCAGTTTATAACGAAGAAAATAATGTTAATCATGCCTATGAATCTATAAAAAAATTATTAGATGAAAAATTAGTAGATTTAGATTATGAAATTATTTTTGCCGATAATCATAGCATTGATAAAACAGGAAGCATCATAGAGAATATTTGCTCCAAAGATTCTAAAGTAAAATATATAAGATATAATAAGAATATAGGTTACGATAGATCATTGCTTCAAGCTTACATAAATTCCTCAGGTGATGCAGTAGTTTCCATTGATTGTGATTTACAAGACTCACCAGATATTATTCTTAAATTTATTGAAAAATGGAAAGATGGTTATGATCTTGTGTATGGTGTTAGAAAAAAAAGATTAGAGGGTGGTTTTTTTACTTTATTTAGAAGAATTTTTTATACTATAATAAATTATTTTTCTGAAGATAAGTATCCAAAAGATGTTGGTGATTTCAAACTGATAGATAAATCAATAGTTAATATATTAAAAAATATAAATGAACCGTATCCTTATGTAAGAGGCTTGGTTTATGCTAATAGTAATAAAAGTATCGGTATTGATTATAATAGAAATAAAAGAGAGTACGGTGAGAGTAAATATGGATTTTTCTCAGCATTAAAATATGCTTTAAATGCGATTTTAGAAAATTCTTATTTTTTTAATGCTTTATTTAGATATTTTAGTTTATTTGTATTATTTTTAAGTTTTATAGTTCTTCTATTTAGCTTATTTTCGGGAAATTCAAATATTATATTGTACTTATTTATATTTATCTTTTCATTTGGTTTATTATTATTATCTTTAATTTTAGAATATATAACTAGGATTTATTTTTTTCTTAAGAAAAACAATATTTTTTCTTATGAAAAAAAATTAAATTTTTAAAATGAAAAAATTAATACGAGATTATGAATTAATAAAAAATAATTATTTTACAAAAAAATATCCTATAAGCTTAGTTCATTTTGTAACTAATAGATGCAATGCAAGATGTTCCTTTTGTTTTATTGATTTTGATAATCCAAATACCTTTAAAAATGAATTATCCTTAGATGAAATAGAGAAATTTTCAAAAACACTAGGTCCCAGTATACAGAATATTAATCTTACGGGTGGTGAACCATTTGCAAGAAAAGAGTTTACAGAAATTTGTAAAATATATTTAAAAAATACTGATATAAGATCTTTATTTATCACTTCAAATGGCAGTCTTCCAGAAAGAATAAATAAATTCTTAAAAGAATTAGGAGAAAATAATCCAGACAGACAATTTATATTTTCGTTTTCAATTGATAATATTCCATCCAAACATAATAAAATTAGGAAAATTAAAAATTTATTTCAGGATTGCTTAAAATCTTACAAAATTGTTAACAATTTTGGAGAAAATTGTTTTGCAAATATTTCTATTACAGTTTCTCTTGAGAATTATGGAGATATTGATGAGATCTATAGTGAATTACTAGATAAGCATAAGGTTACAGCAATTACAGCTTGTCTAGTACGTGATGAAGGTATTTACAAGACCCCGCCAGATGATAAAAAAAAAATATTAGATGCTTACAAAAATTTAGTTAATAAAATTAAGACAGATACAAAAAAAGGAATATTAAAAGGTTATAAACCTTCTTCAATACAAGGAAGAATGATGAATAAAAAAAATGAAATTATGTATCAAAATATTATATCAACTTACCTAGAACCTAATTTTATTTCGCAATGCTTTGCTGGTTCTCTTTTTGGAATAATTTCAGCTGATGGAAAAGTATATCCGTGTGAAATATTAAAAGATCCTATAGGAGATTTAAGAAAATATGACATGAATTTTATGAATTTGTGGCACGACCATCTTGCCAAGGAAACTAGAAAATGGATCAAAGATACAAAATGTAACTGTTGTTATGAATGTGCCTGGTCATTCAATATACTTGGAAACATAAAGTATCAAAAAGATTTAATTCTTGCAGCGATTGGAAAAGGGAAATAATTGACATTTAATTGCTCACTTATTATTCCTGCTATTAATTATAATAATGAGTTAGAAAAATGCATAAATGCTTGTCTGAAATTAAAAAAAGTTAAGATAAAAATTTACGTAATTTTAGATGTAAAAATTAAGAAAAAAAAAAAAAATACTCTTTTCCTATCATTTGGTAAAATTAATATGAGCAAGAAAAGAAACATTGGAGTAGGTTTATCAAACACAAAATATATTGCTTTTTTAGACTCCGATTGTTATCCAACAAAAAATTGGATCTATAATGCAATTAAAATCTTGGAAAAAAGTAAAAAAATTGGTTTAGTAACTGGACCTGATTTTCCATTTCCAAATCAAAAAGGATTACAAAAAACAATTGGTATAGCACATAAAAGTTTTATTTTATCTGGATCTAAAATTTTTAGGAAAAATCTTTCTTCAAAAAAAATAGTGAAGCAAGCTTCATCGTGCAATATGGTTCTAAAAAAAGAAACCTATAATTTTGTCAAAGGCATGGATTCAAAAATATATATTGGTGAAGATGTAGATTTTTGTAATAGAATTAATAAATTTTTTGATATTTTATATTCACCAAATGTTAAAATATTTCATAAATCTAGAAAGTTTTTACCTTTTTTAGCACAGCGATATGCTTACGGTACATGTATTTTTGATACAATAAAATATGCTGGAACATTTAAAAATTTACAATATTTCGCTCCACTAATATTAACAATATTTTTAATACTTGGGTTATTTTCTTTTTTAAACTCTCTACTAATAAATTTTCTTTATATAAATTTTGTGGTACTTTTAGCAATATTTATAGAAAGTTTAAGACTATCATTCAATTTAAGTGAAATAGCTAAATTAAACTTAATTTTATTTTTAGGAATTATTTTATTTGGTTTAGGATCAATATCAAAGATATTTGGATTTTCAAAAAACTTAAAAGCTATATATACTTATAGATAATGAAAGAAAATACAAAAATAAGTTCAAATAAATCTTTTGGTGTAGTTTTTTTTATAGTGTTTTTGATTATCGGTTTTTATCCTTTACTGAACGATCAAGATATTAGAATTTGGTCTTTAATAGTTTCTTTTATATTTTTAATTTTAGGATTTTTAAACTCGAATTTACTAACACCTTTAAATATCGCTTGGAATAAAATTGGAACTTTTTTAGGAATAATAATTTCACCAATTGTTTTAGGAGTAATTTTTTTTCTTATTGTTACACCAATCTCACTTTTAATGAGACTTTTTCAAAAAGATTTGTTAAATCTGAAATATAATAAAGATAAGAGTTATTGGATAATTAGAAAAGGTCCAAAAAATAAAATGAAAAAACAATTTTAAAGAATGAGTTTTTTAAGAGAATTTTTAGAATTTCTAGCTACAAGAAAAAAATATTGGTTATATCCAATAATATTGATTTTATTAATATTTGGAGGGTTGATTGTTTTGACCCAAGGTAGTGCAGTTGCACCTTTTATTTATACTTTATTTTAGTGAAATCAATATTAGGAATTTCAGCTTTTTATCATGATAGTGCCGCCGCATTATTAATTGATGGCAAAATCGTTGCAGCCGCTCAAGAAGAAAGATTCACTAGGATAAAGCATGACTCAAGTTATCCTGTTAATGCTATAAATTTCGTTTTAAATTATTCAAATCTAAAGTTATCAGATATAAGCCAAATAATATTTTTCGAAAAACCTTTTTTAAAATTTGAAAGGTTATTAGAAACTTATGTTGCAGTTGCACCAAGAGGGTTTAGGTCTTTTATAAAATCAATGCCTTTATGGTTAAAATACAAATTATTTCAAAAAAATTATCTTTATAAAAAATTAAAATTACATGATGAAAAATTTAAAAATAAAGATAAAATTTTTTTTTCCGAGCATCATCTGAGTCATGCAGCAAGTGCATTTTTTCCATCTCCGTTTAATGAAGCTATTGTATTGACTGCAGATGGTGTAGGTGAATGGGCAACAACTACTGTTGCTATTGGTAAAGGAAATAAATTAGATATTAAAAAAGAAATTCACTTTCCGCATTCTTTAGGTTTGCTTTATTCTGCATTTACTTATTACTTGGGTTTTAAAGTAAATAGCGGAGAATATAAATTGATGGGATTGGCTCCATATGGAAATCCTATTTATGCTGAAAAAATTAATAGTATCATAGATGTCAAAGAAGATGGATCATTCAGACTAGACCAAGATTATTTTAATTACACCACTGGTCTCACTATGACCAGTGAAAAATTCCATAAACTTTTTGGAGAAAAACCAAGAAATCCTAAACATGAGAATTTAAAACAATTTCATATGGACATTGCATCATCAATTCAAAATGTTACTGAGGTAATAATGATAAAAATTATTAAATCGCTAAAAAAAGAATATTTGCTAGATAATTTATGTTTAGCAGGTGGGGTAGCATTAAATTGTGTGGCTAATGGAAAAATTCTAAAAGAAAAAATTTTTAACAAAATTTGGATACAACCTGCAGCAGGTGACGCAGGAGGATCTATTGGAGCTGCATTGGCTTTATGGCATATAGATCAGCAAAATCCTAGAGAAGTTAGCACTAATGATGATATGAATGGTTCTTATTTAGGTCCTGAGTATAATCAAAAAGCAATTGAGAAAGATTTAAAAAAAAATGGCGCTGTATACGAACTCTTAAGTGAAGAAGAGATTATTGAAAAAGCAGCAAAAGACCTGGCAAACTGCAAAGCTATTGGATGGTTTCAAGGAAGAATGGAATTTGGTCCAAGAGCACTTGGATCTAGGTCTATAGTTGCAGATCCTCGATCACCTTCAATGCAAAAAAATCTTAATTTAAAAGTCAAATTTAGAGAAAGCTTTAGACCATTTGCGCCCTCAATTTTAGAAGAAGATTTACAAGAGTGGTTTAAGTTGTCGGAAAAAAGTCCTTACATGTTAATTGTTGCCGATATAAATGATAATAAATCTATCAAAATGACCAACGAAGAAGAAAAATATTTTGGTATTGAAAAATTAAATGTAAAAAGATCAGAAGTTCCAGCAATCACTCATGTAGATTATTCAGCCAGAATACAAACAGTGAATAAAAAAACTAATCCAATATATCATAAATTAATTTCTAAATTTAAAGATAAAACAGGATGCCCAATATTGGTTAATACGTCATTTAATGTTAGGGGGGAACCAATAGTAAACACTCCTGAAGATGCTTTTAAATGTTTTATGGGTACAAATCTTGATATATTAGTACTTGGAAATTTTTATTTAGATAAAAAACAACAAGAAGTTAATATAATAAAAAACTATACAGATCGTTTTGAACTAGATTAATGAAAAAAAATATTCTTTACTTCTCAGCAAGTTTTATATTAATGTTTTTTTTTCTAGAAATATTGTCAAGAGCCATCTATCCAGAATTATCTAAAAATCAAATTCATAAATATGTTGATGATTTTAGAACAATTTCAAAAAGTAAAAATTTTTGGTATAAAAAATTTAAAATAAATGATGGAACTGTAAAATACAGACACCATAAAAATACTAGTAATTTTTATATCGAGGATTTTGTAGATATAAAAAAAAGAAAAAATAATATTTTTCTGTTTGGAGATAGCGTAACTGGTGGATTTGGTGTGAACTTTCAAGAAACTTTTTTTTACCATGCTCAAAGTTTATTGAATCAAAATCTTTCTTATAAAGATTCTGTAAAAATATATTCAATCGCAAGATTTGGAGACAATTTTAGAGACATGCAAAAGGGACTCAAAATTATTTCAAAACTCACAAAAAAAAACGATATAATTTTATATCAATTCAATTTTAATGATATATTAGAAGTTAATTATACTCCTCCAAATATCAATACAGTTCCAAAACAACCTTCAAAAATTAAAATATACTTTAATGATTTTAGAAAATCTGTTCTAAATAGTTCTACATTTTTAAGACTACTTCAACATAAAGCAGGACTTTTTAAATGGAAACTAGGAAAAATATCAATAAAAAATATAATATTAAAACAGGAACTTTTTAAGAAATGTGGCAATTTAGGTTTTACGTCTCTCGGTCAATATACATACAGTTATGGCGCAAAACAATTTGAGGATAAAGCAAAAAAAGTTTGGTTAGAATTTGAGAAGGATTTAATTGAATTAAATGAATTTCTTAAATTAAAAGAATTAAAATTTGCGGTCATAATATCCCCCATTTCATTGCAAATTCCACACCATGAAAAAATTAATCACAGAGACCTAAATTTTGAATGTTCAACTATTGATGGTAGAAAAAAAATAAAGGAAATTCTTAAAAAACACAATATTGATATTATTGATCCTACCGAAGATTTCATACAATATGCTGAAATTACAAATCAGAATGACAATAATAACCTATTGTTTCATCCATATGATACAAATCATCCCAATGAATTTGGACACCTGCTGATTGGTAAGAAATTATACTCTTACTTATATAATCTGCTAAAATCATAATTATGAATGAAAAAATATCAGTAATAATCCCTTGTTTTAATGAAAGTGAAAATATCGAGAGTTCTTATGAAAGAATAAATCAAAACGTTAAGAATATATCTGAAAATTATGAATTAATATTTGTCGATGACGGAAGTACCGATAATAGTTTTTCTAAATTATTTAATCTATCAAATAAAAATAAAAAATTAAAAATTGTAAAGTTGAGCAGGAACTTCGGTCATCAAAATGCAATTTTTGCTGGTCTAGAAAATTCTTCTGGAGACTGCATATTCATTATCGATGCAGACTTACAAGATCCACCCGAATTATTTACCGAAATGCATAAAAAGTGGAAAGATGATGGTTATCAGGTGGTTTATGGAGTTAGAAAAAAAAGAAAGGGTAATTTTATAAAACTATTATTATATTCAGTTTATCATAAATTATTTAAATTATTTTCAAATTTAAACGATGATAATAATTTGGCAGATTTCTGCTTAATTGATAAAAAAATAAAAGATTATTTAATAAATTTAAAAGAAAAAAATATTTATTTTAGAGGATTAAGAAGTTGGATTGGTTTTAAGCAAACTGGGATAGAATATACAAGAGAAAATAGAAATGCAGGAAAATCGAAATATAGTATTTTCAAGCTTTATAATTTAGCGTTAAATGGAATTACAAATTTTTCAACTAAACCATTATCATTAATATTTTTAGTAGGATTTATTATTTTCTTTATGTCGTTATTATTAATTATTTTTTATGTAATGCAGAAATTATATAATTTTGAATTTCTTGGAGTTTTACCTGAACAAGTGCCTGGTTTTTATACACTTGTAATAATTTTAATCATGTTTGGATCATTTAATTTAATTTGTTTGGGATTAATTGGAGAGTACATAGGAAGACTTTACGAGGAGGTAAAATCAAGACCAAAATTTTATGTAGACCAAAAGATTAATTTTGATGAATAGTTCAAAATTAACTTTTTTTTACTCTTTTTTTCTATTAATTATCAGTCTATTAGTTGGCTTAAATTCCACAGATTTTTTCACTGGTGAACAGTACGGATATTGGTATTTCAATAAAATTTTTATAAATAATTTTCTTTATCCCGATATTTCCAGGAGTCCGATATATATAATTTACCTTTCTCTTTTTAATTGGCTGAGTACTCCTTTTAATTTCTATGCTGAGGCAATTGTCTCAAATTTTTTATTATCAATAAGTTTATTTTTTCTTTTTAAAAGAGATTATAACAATTTTTATATTTTTTTAATTATTGCAATGTCTGTAGGATTTTTTTTCAATCTCATACCATATCCACAAGCATTAGCTCTATCACTTTTAAATTTTGCTATATTATTGAGAAAACAGAATAAAACTTTGTTATTCTTACTTTCTTATTTGCTTATTATTTTAGCAATTTATTGCAGAATTACTTACATGATTGTTTTTATATTATTTATTTTTTTCGATCTTTTAAAAGAATTGTTAAAATATAAAAATACTTCTAAGTTTGATTATAAAAAAAATTCTGCAATTTTTCTAACAATTTTATTTTTTTTTTTAACAAATAATATTTTTAATTCGAATAAATCTCAAAGCAAATTTAATAATGGTTATTTTCAATCTTTAGAATGGAAGCCCTCTAAAAGTAAGTCTAATATAGATATTGCTTTTCAAGTAAATTTTAACTTTCTTTATTACGAAAAAAATAAAAATAAAATACTAGAGAATAAAAAAGATTTTTTCTTCGTTAATAAAATTGCCTTTGATGGAGCTGATACGTTATTTGAATCCTTAAAATCAAATCCAAAGTTTGTAATATGGGGCATAATTAAAAACTCATCCCACTTAGCACCAATTATTTTAAATAAATTTAGCAGCAGAAATTATCTACCAAGTTGTTCAGGAATTGGTCACTCATGTTACTCTAACTATTTCTATATAAGTTTTGTATTTATTCTATTTGTTCTTTTTAATTATTACTTCTTTTTTAAAAAAAAATATGAAAATGATTTCGATATAAAATGTTATTCACTTATAAATTACGCACTTGTATTTTCTACTATCTTAGCGATGCCAAAAATAAGATATATGACACCATTTATTTTTTTTTTAGTGCCGTTTAATATGTACCTAATTTCAATGTTCACCAATAAATTAAAAAATAAAAATATTAAAATAATACTGAGTTTGTTTATAATTTTTTCATTCTCTTATAATAATTATACTTCTAAATATCTTATTGATTATTTTTCTATTAAAAAAACACAAAACAACATTAACTCAATAAAAAACTATCATCACGATTTTTTAAAGTTAAATTCTAAAATAGCAAATTGTAATTCACTTCTTACAAGCGATCCAACATTATTTTTAGCAAATAATAAAATTGATGAAGATAGTGTATATAGTCTTGCAGATCTACCTCCATTTGGAAAATATACAGATGATCAAGGATTAAAAATATATAAAAACATAAGTATTAACTGCTTACTTTTAAACACAGACATGCAGTCAGTTGGTGGCGCTAATCGTGGAACAGGAACAGATTTCGAGATTAGAAGAAAAAATTATTTGTTCCCGTTTTTAAAATCAAACAAAAAAAATATTGTTGATAAAATTAATTATAGGTTTTTTGGAGATTTATATGTTTTTTCAGAAAAATAATTTTTTTGTAATATTTCTGTTACTAACTTTTTTGAAATTTTCTTTTTTAAGTAAAGTTTGAACTGTATAATTGCTTGCTCTATACTTATTTCATAACCTGAAATTATTTTTATCGAATTGTATTTTGCTATTTCTATATTTTTTGTAATTTTAGGCGAAACAACACATTCAAAATAATATTTAGTTTTTTTTAAATTAATTTTAGATAAATATTCTTTTTTTCTTATCTGTTTCATGCCAACAGGAGTTGCATTTATAACAATGTTTTCATTTGGATCATCGGGGAAATTTTTTAATCTAATAATATTATTTCTATTTGGCCAAGATGCAAATCTTTTAATTGATCTGTTTACTATATAAATTTTTTTATAACCCAACTCATTTAATGCCATATAAAAAGATCTTGCATAGCCACCAGCACCAAATATATAAAACTCATTCTTTTTTTTTATTTTTAATGATAACAATTTTTTTTTTATTCCAAGGAAGTCAGTATTGTAACCAATTATTTTTTTATTTTTAAAAATTATTGTGTTACAAGATTTTGTTTTTTTTACTGAATTATCTTGTTTATCTAAATAACTAATCACCTTCTCTTTAAATGGCATGGATATTGCGCTGCCCCTAATATTGTTTTTAATTAAGTAGTATCTTAAATTTATTAATTTATTTTTTTTTACTGCTTTGTAAGTTGCTTTTATTCTAAAGTTTTTAAAAGCATTATTAAATATCGTTTCACCCATTTTTCCTGGAAATTTAGATATAGATATAAATTTCATAATTTATAATTTTTTAATCAAAAGATATTTTGCAAGTAAAAATAATCCTATGGAAAACGGTGGTTTGTGCAAAGGGGACATATTTAAATAAATTAATGCTTGAAGTATTTCAATTTTTTTAAAGTCAATATTTTTATTATAGATAAATTTTTTTAATTCACGTAAAATATCATTATATCGATTGCATTTTGAAAATCTGAGCTTTGAAGTATTTTTATTTATTTGAACACTAAAATTGTTTTTTTTTACTTCTTTATAATTTAAGTAAATACCTCCTAAAATTTTAGCAAAATCATAATGAATATCTCCATATTTTATTTCACCATCAAAATCAGATCTCCAATCAATTAACTTAAATTTATTTTCTGTTTTTATGATATTGTCAAATTGTAGATCTCCATGAATATAATAGGGCTTTCCTTTGTATAAATTGTTCCAATTAATCTTATCTAATATTTCTTTTATTCTAAATACTTTTAAATTATTTACATAATTTATTTTATCAATTTCTCTCATTTTTTTTAAAAATAAGTTAACTCTTTGAAAAGTTTTAATTTTATAAAAGTTTAAACATTTTTTTTTTAAAAAGATTTTATTTACATTGCTTTTTTTCCACAAATTTTTATCTAAATAAGTTAGCAATTTACTAAAAAGCTTTTTATTTGATACATCATAAAAATTTTCTCCATTAACAAATTCATAATATAAAAAATTTTTTAATAATTTTACATTTTTTGGATAACATTTAGAATAAAATTTAAACTTTAAAAATTTATTTTTTGCATCTTTTGGATTTTTTGAAAATTTTATAACTTTATTATTAATAAAATAAATAAATTCTTTATCTTTTGAAAAATCAAACTTTTGTGTTTTTTTTCTTTCACATTCATAATTTTCTAAATTACCAAGGTCTTTCCAAATAATTTTTTTTATTTTACAATTTTTTAATTTAATTAAGTTATTTAAACCATTAGAAATTTGATAGTCATTATCAATCTGCTTATGTTCATTTTTTAAAGATTTCCAGAATATTTTATAGTCTTTGATATAACATAATCCGCTCCAGGATTTAAAATTTTTGCCAGAAACAGTTTTTTTATCAACAAATTTTATTATTTTGGAATTTTCGTGTTTAAAGTTTAAGTATTGTTTAGTTTTTTCTTCTTTGATACTTGAACACCAGAATATATTGCTTTTAAAACTTTTAGTACTTTTAAGTTTGATATTAGATAAGATATCACATGGAACAAAAAAAAATTCTTGTTGTAGTAACTTCTTGCAATAAAGCAAAGAACGTCCAGGACCACTCCCAGTTCCAGAATAATTAGTTATTTTTACAAATTTAATATTTAAATTTGGGTGAGCAATTTTCAAATAATTTTTTATGTCATCGCTTCTATATCCTACTCCTATAACAAACTCATAATTAGGACTAAACATTTCTAAAATGTGGCTTAAAATAGCTTTTTCTCTAATAGGTAGTATTGCCTTATTTATAATCTTTCCATAATTACCGAGTCGACTACCTTTGCCAGCTGTTAATATACAAACTTTTACCAATTTTTTATCTTTAATTATTTATTAATTACTTTTCAAAAAATACTATATACATTATTTATACTTAAATGAATAACTACAAAGATTTTATAATAAAAACATTAATTATTACATTTGCAGTTTTAATTGTAATATTTTTTTTATTATCTCCCATAAACAAAGTTCTTAGAGTAGCAGACAGTTTATTAATGAAAATAGATAGATTAGAAAGAAAAATTGGCGATCAAACTTTAAAAGGGTATATTACTAATAAACTTTATCATGAGTCGAAATCAGATGGTATAGACCTCAAGCAAAGACAAAAATTAATTGATAGTATAAATATTATATTAAATAGAGATATAAAACCCATCATAGAAGGCATTGATTACTGATTTATATTTTATTTATTAAGTATTTTAAATTTTTCCACCATTGATTTAAATACCAATTATTATAATAATTATTATTATGACGAGGCGAGTCATATAATGGAGGAGCTATATAACTTTTATCTATATAACTTCTATTTTGTAGAAATTTTATACTTTTTGCATTCACTGAAAATGGTAATAAAAATTTTATTAAGATTAAAAAAACAACAATTTTTTTTCCAAGATTATTTTCCTCAAAATTTATTGAAAATAACATAACAAAATTAAATAAAATTAACATATTTGCCACCTCCAAAAATCTAGTTCTTGAATGCAACATATAGCTTCCTGAAAGCATATCTACGTATGTTAAAGAGAATAAATAAAAAAAAGTACTTAGGAAATAAAGATACAAAGGAATTTTATAATCTGGATTAATTGTAAATTCCTTAAGAGGATTAATTAAACCTAATATTTTCAGACTATTATAAACAAATATTAAAAATATAAATCCAGATCCATAGATTAGATTTGTATATGATATACAGTGGTAGTTTGGCATACCTGTCATAAAAAGATTTATTTTGTCTTTGAAAGAGCAAATATTCATCATCATAAAATCATTTGATTTGTCGTAGTTAATCATTGCATTGTAGAGACCATTTTCATTTATTTTTGAATTAACATATGAAAACTTAGAAAATAATTGGTTAAAATTTATTAAAATTTCTGAACTTGAACCTGATTTTGTGAAGAGAAAAAAATATGTAAAAAAATTGCCCAAAAACAATAAACAAAAAATTATAAGAAAAAATGAAAAAGATGCGATTTTAATATTTATAGAATTTACATTTATTTTTAGTGAAAAAAAATAATAAATAAATCCTGCTAGTATAGTTATTGTAACCATTATGTATGATGAATAATGAGTTAACAAAAAATTTCTTCCAATAAATGTATAGGATAAAAACGTAGCAATAATAAATAGTAAAATAAAAAATTTGAATGAAATATTTATATTTTTAAAAATCGGTAGATAGTTAGCTAAATAATAAAATATAAAAAAGGAAATAAATAATAAATTTAATAAAATAAATTGTACTCCAAAAGAGTTAATGCCTATTAAATAAAAAAATAAAATTAAAAATATCGATATCTTATCTTTAAAAATAAATATGTAATTTTTACTCTGGTTAAAAAATTTAAAAACGAACAAAACTACCAGAATAAAACTAGTGATACCTATCACTCTAGAGCCGTGAATTGATAATGATAAAGGATTTCCACTATCATATAAAAGTGGGTTTATAAAAAAATGACCAGAATAATTTGTGAAAAATAACAGTAAAGTAAAAATAATTGGAATGAATTTTTTTTGGCTTACAAAAAAATTCTTACAAATAATATATATTAGAAATAAAGATCCTGTCTTAGCATAAGCTTGGAAGAACCAATTTGATAGAAAGGTAGTTTCCTCGAATGTATTAAAAAATAAGAAATCTTGAATTATAAAAATGATAGGAGTAATAATTAACGGTTCAAAGTAATGACCTCCAATTATGGGAATTAAATCAAATTTTAAAAAATTTTTAATTAAATTTATATAGCCATAGTGATATGATGAATCTCCTGAGATATGATGACCATCAATTTGAAGATTATTTATTAATAAAAAAAAAAATAATGAGATAATAATTAAAGAATTTTTATTAAAAATTTTTTTCCAATCTTCAATTAGCGTATTTAAAAAAAAAAAAATTGAACTTATTAAAAATAATATAATAAAAAAATTAAGATTTGTGATGCTCAAATTTAAACTAATGATTCTCAAAAATCCATTAAATATTATTGAGCCAATTACAAAACTAGATATAAATAATATTTGTTTATTTTCATAAAATTTTTTCTCTAAACTTGATATAAATTTTATCATTGTCTTAATAGATAGATATCCAACAAGTGTTATGCTGAGAAAATAAATATTTATAATTAGAATATTTATAATACTCAAATTTTTATCTATTATCGGTTTTAAAATATACATAGATTTTAATTCATGTTTACCAATCTCAAATATTCTATTTGACATTTCTGCGCCGACAAATGGTTGATTAAAAAAAAATATTTTAAATAATCCGAATATTAAAAGTATCGAAAAAAAAATTATAAAATATAAATCCTTCTTTTCTTTTATTAGTGTCATTATTTTTTAACTATAAAATTTTGTAAAATTAAAAAATCTAAATCTGTTCTTAAAAAACATTCTATTGCTTCTTTTGGGTGACAAACAATAGGTTCATTTTCATTAAAAGATGTATTCAGTAATATTGGCATACCTGTCAAATTTTTAAACTCATTTATCAAAGACCAGAATTTATAATTTAAATCCTTTTTAACTGTTTGGACCCTTGCTGTTCCGTCAACATGAGTAACAGCTGGAATCAGTTTTTTTTTATCATTAACTACATCTGCTGAAAGTATCATATAATCGCTATCGTAATTCATCTTGAAGAAAGTGTTTTTATCTTCATTTAAAACTGCGGGTGCAAATGGTCTATAAGACTCTCTTTTTTTCACAATAGTGTTCAATTTTTCTTTTATATTCTCGTTTCTAGGATCTGCAAGAATACTTCTATTACCCAAAGCTCTTGGGCCACCTTCCATTTTATCTTGAAACCAACCAATAATTTTTCCCTCTGAAAGAATTTTTGCAGTTTCTAAAAATAAATTTTCGGATTTTGAATACTTTAATTTTTTATTTGTTAAATATTCTTCTATTTCTGTCTCAGAATAACTAGGCCCAAGGTAAATATTTTTGAATTCATAACTTCTTTTATAATCTAATATTGAATTATATAAATAATATGCCCCTCCAATACTTGTTCCAGCATCAGAAGCAATTGGTTGAATAAAAATATTTTTAAATAAATTAGTTTCAGAAATTTTTTGATTCATAATACAGTTCAAGGCAACACCTCCTGTAATACAAAGATTTTCGCTTGGACATATTTTTTTTAGATATTTAACTAAGTGTATTCCTATTTCCTCCAATTTCTTTTGTGCAGCGTAAGCAATATCCATATAATGTTGTGTTATTTTTTCGTTGTATTTTCTAGGTGGCCCAAATTTACTTACAAATAAGTCTGATAGATATTTATTTCTACCATGTGTCATATAAGTAAAATATTTTTGATTTATTTTGAATGAATTTTCATATTTGTAAATAATATCATCAAAATCTTTAAGATATTTATCAGTTCCAAATGCTGAGAGACCCATTGTTTTCCCTTCATCAAATAGTTTGAAACCAACATAGGTTGTTATCGCAGAATAGAATATTCCCAGAGATTCTGGTATTTTAATTTCCTTTAATTTTGTAATTTGGTTTCCAGAACCCTTTGATAGTAATACGCTAGTATTTTCACCTCTACCATCCCAGGTAATAATTGCAGACTCTTCAAATTCTGAGACCAAAAAGGCACTAGCAGCATGACCAATGTGGTGTTCAATTTCAATAATCTTGGTTTTTTTATTTAATTTAAATCCTGATTTTTTAAATTGTTCTTTTAAATTAAATTGTTTTTTTAATCTAGATACAAGTGATATTTCATTTTGAGTTGCACCTGCTTTAATTAAGTTTAATGATTTTGGAAAATTTTTTACTACATTTACAAAATTTGAAATTATTTCTAGTCCAGGTTTCCAGCATATAGTTACATAATTAATATCATCTAAAGTTTTATTATGTTGTTTTAGTAAATATTTTATAGATAATTCCGGAAACGCCGCTGAATGTCTCTCTCGATTTAGTCTCTCCTCTTCTATGAAAGATATTAATTTTCCATTCTCAATTAAACAAGCAGAAGCGTCATGCTGATAGGCAAATATCCCAAGAATTAACATATTTCAAATTGAAATTTTTTTTTATTACAAATATACATATATCTATAACTTTATGAAAAAAATACTTTTATTTATACCTTGTTTTAATTGTCAAAAACAAATTATAAGAGTCTTAAATTCACTAGATAATAAAATAATTGATTCATTTGGACAAATTTTGATTATTGATAATCGCAGCAATGATAATACTCAGAAAGTTATTAGAGAATTTTTAGAAAATCATAAAAAAAAAAACTCTTTCAAACTTATTGTAAATAATGAAAACTATAGTTTTGGAGGATCTCATAAAGTTGCGATTAATTATGCTAAAAAGAATAAATTTTCACACATATTAGTCTTACATGGAGACGATCAAGCAAACATAAATGATATAATGTCAAAAAATCTTGATAAAAATTTGGATTATGATTGCTTCATGGGTTCAAGATTTTTAAGGGGATCAAGAGCTGAAACATATTCAAATTTAAAAAAATTTGGAAATATTATTTTTAATTTTGCTTTTAGTTTATTCTCTAAAAAAAGAATTTATGATCTAGGTTCTGGACTATATATCATAAAGATAAGTGTTTTTGAGGATGGTAATTATCTTCAATTCCCTGACAATTTGACATTTAATTATTATTTAACACTCTATATTTCTAAAAATAATTTTAACTTAAAATATTTCCCTATTTCATGGAGAGAAGAGGACCAGGTTAGTAATGTAAAAATTATAAAACAAACATTGGAACTTCTTAAAATTTTGTATTTATTTATATTTAATCACAAAAAACTATTTAATAGAGTCAATAAAAGAAAACTTTTTCCATATGAAGAAATAAAATTATGAAAATTAAACCAAAAATTTTTTTACTAGATGTCGATGGTGTAATGACTAACGGGCAATTCCTATATAGTTCAAAAGGAAAATCATTTAAAATTTTTGGACCTGATGACCATGATGGTTTGTCATTGCTAAAACCCTTTTTAAAAATTGAATTTATAACAGGTGATAAGTCTGGATTTAAAATTTCAAAAAAGAGAATTGTAGATGATATGAGTTTTAAGCTTAATTTAGTTAGCACAACTGAAAGAGTTCAATGGATTAATGAAAGATATAATCTAAATGAAGTTATATACATGGGTGATGGAATATTTGATCATTATGTTATGAAAAGAGTCAGCTATTCAATAGCTACAAATGATTCTGATTCTAACGCTAAAAAATATGCAAATTTTGTTACAAAGAGAAATGGAGGAAATAGAGCAGTTGCCGAAGCTTGTATGCATATTTTGAAAAAGTTTTTTATAAGATATAATCCAGAAAAAAAACTAAATAAAAACATTAAATTTTCAGGAAGATGGAAGACGTAAAATTAAAAGTATACTTAAAAAAATACATTAATACAAAAAAAACTATTTTAGGGGTTGGTCCAATGAGTATTAATTGTATAAATGCTTCAAATAACATTAGTTCTAAATATAAAGTTCCAATTTTTCTAATTTGTAGTCGGAGACAAATAGACTCAGAGTTACATGGTGGTGGTTATGTAAATAACTGGACTACTGAAAAATTAAACACTTACTTAAAAAAAAAAAAAAATAAATATTTAATTTTATCCCGTGATCATGGTGGACCATGGCAAAACAATTTAGAAATAAAGAAAAATTATAATATTAAAGATGCAATGAAATCAGCAAAAAAATCTTTTGAAGCAGATATTTTGAATGATTTCAAAGTAATTCATATAGATCCATCACTAAATATTGATAATAAAAATAATTTAAAAAGAGTCACAGAAAATATATTTGAATTATATGAATATTGTTATGAATTTGCTCAGAAAAGAAAAAAAAAAATCATATTTGAAATAGGAACTGAAGAGCAAACCGGTTATTCTGATAACTTTTTAGAATTAGAAAATTTAGTTAAAAATATATTAATAAAATTAAATAAAGCCAATTTACCTAAACCTATGTTTATGGTTGCACAAACAGGAACCAAAGTTATTGAAAATAAAAATATTGGATCACTTGATTTTCCAGACAAAAGAATCATTAAAGAATTGCCCGCAGAAATTACATTGCCTAAAATTTCAAAAATGTTTGAAAAATATGGAATATTTATCAAACAACACAATACAGATTATTTAACAAATGAGACACTTAAATGGCTACCGAGATTGGGAATTCATGCAGTAAATGTTGCACCTGAATTTGGTTATATTGAGTCATTAGAGTATTCAAAAATATTGAAACATTATAAGTTAAAAAAGCATTTAGATATATTTTATAAAATAGCTTATGAGTCAAACAAATGGAAAAAGTGGGTAGAAAATGTTTACTCAACAGTAGAATTTAAAGCTTTATTATGTGGTCATTATATATACTCAGATGAAAGCTTTGTTGAATCTAAAAAACATGTAAAATTCTTTTTAAAAAAAAAGGGAATTGATTTAAATATTTTTCTGCAAAGAAAAATAGAAAATTCTATATTAAATTATTTAAAGCAATTAAATAATATTAATTAGATATGAAAGTTGCAACCTTAATATTAAATAGAAATTTACCAAAAATTACTGATCGTTTATTTAATAAAATAAAAAAAAAAAATAATATTAAAAATGATATTTATATAATTGAGTCTGGATCTGATAAAAATAAATTATCCAAAAATTATTCGTGGTGGGCAAATTGGGAAAGTGCAAGAAAAAAAGGACTTCGACCACCAAGAGGATTTAATTATGGATTATCAAAACTAATTAATACAAATAATTTTGATAAATATGATTATTTTTTTTTGTTAACAAACGATACAGAATTCAAAGATGAGCCTTTTTTAGAAATTTTAGTTGATGAATTAGATAGTCATTCAAAAGTAGGAATAATCTCACCTTGTGCAAGTAATTGGGCTGAGAAAGAAATTATTAAGAAAAAAAAAACTAAATATTTTTGGTATTTGCAAAATACTTGTTATTTGTTTCGAAAAAATTTTTTAATGGATGTAATAAATTTTAATAAACCAAATTTTAATAATTGTCTTTATGATGGAAACAATTTTAGAGGATATGGATCAGATTTAGAATTAATTTCAAAAGGATATATTAATGATTGGGCTACAGCGTTAACAACCAAGACTATGTGTTTTGAAAATGAAAATCATTTGAAAAATAATCATATTAATATTAAGACAGATAGTTATGAAAAAAATTTTTCCTTGTATATTAAAGAGGGTCAAATGTGGGCAAGAAATAAATATGGCTTTAATAGTAGATGGCAATTTCTATTTTATACAAAATATTTGTACAATAGATTTTTTGAATTTTATCCAAACTTAAAAAAGTATGAAATATGATTATAGGTGGAAATAAAATTAATAAAGTTACTAGTGGTAAAAAAATCACAAGCTTAAATGGCGATAAATATTTTTATAAATTTATTAATTTAAAAAAGAATCAAACTTTAAGTATTCCTGGAAAAAGTCATTATTGTATATATAATTTAAGTAAAAGTAATTACTATTTAG
>CEUZ01291990.1_pt1 | contig 22727 bp, 21 predicted proteins | sample 361511 | NCBI WGS metagenome assembly CEUZ01 (sample SAMEA2622822, study PRJEB7988) | marine metagenome | biome: marine biome (ENVO:00000447); feature: surface water layer (ENVO:00002042); material: "saline water (ENVO:00002010), including plankton (ENVO:xxxxxxxx)" | depth 5 m | reverse complement strand
AAAAATTAATAACCGTCAAACCACAGTATTAATTAGTTTTTGAATACACGCTTTCCAAGCGCGCGCCTTCAACCACTCAGCCACCTCTCCTTTTGATTTATCAAATGATGTAACACTATAGTATTATAAATTAAATTAGTAAATATCACAGAAAGCCTAGGCATAATCATAACATACTGAAAAAATATAGGTTTGAAATTGACAGAACTTTTTTACTACAAATTCTTATGCAACCAATATGAAAGTGTCTTATATTTTTAACTTATTTTAAATCTTCGTTCTTAAAGAGATTTTCTATTTTTCCAATTTCATCGATTTCACAACTCACGATATCACCATCTTTGATGTATTTCGGTGGATCCATCGCATAGCCAACCCCTCCGGGAGTTCCTGTAAAAATAAGGTCGCCAGGCTCAAGTGTAACAACCTTGCTTAGATAGGATATCTGTTGCCATATATTAAAAATAAGATGTCTGGTGTTTGAATTTTGACGCATTTCTCCATTAACAAATGAACGAATTCCTAAGCGATGAGGGTCTCCAATTTCATCACTGGTAGTAATAAAAGGGCCTAAAGGGGCGTGTGTATCAAATGACTTTCCCAACATCCACTGAGAAGTCTTCATCTGCCAATCTCTAACTGATACATCATTTCCTATGCAGTAACCAAATACATATTTATGTGCCTCATCAAGCTTTATGTGTTTGCCCAACCGCCCTATGATCGCTACCAACTCAACCTCATAATCAGTTTTTGATGAAACTGATGGTATTTTCACAACATCAAAAGGGCCGTTAATTGTGTTAATTTGCTTTGAAAACCACAATTGTTGTTTTGGTTTATCAATTGCCATTTCTATAATATGATCTGAATAATTTAAACCAATAGCAAATATTTTTTTAGGCCCAACAATTGGCGCGCAAAGTTTAACATCTTTAAGTTTAATTTTCTTAGATTCGTCTAGTTTGAAAGTATTAATCTTTTTAACGTAATCATCCCAATGATTTATCAATTTTCTCATATCATTTGGAATATCCTGTGTTATTTCAGAAAGTGGAAATAAAGACTTGCCTATGACTTTTGCAATCTTATTTTCCTTCTTATGACAAAATGTGGCAAGTTTCATTTTATATATAATTCATACTGAATTTTCTAGAACCATAATTTGACAAAAAAAAATAATTAATAATTCAAAGAAAGCTGTTTAATTATTCAACCTTTCTAACTAAATAAACAAAAATTAGAGATGTCGCGAACATAATTAAACTATATGTTGCCGCTGGAATGAGGTACGCGCCTCCTCCAAAAATTGTTGTTGCTGCCACTATAGCCAATGTTCCATTTTGAAGACCGCACTCTATAGTAATACAACGTTTTTGAGTAGTTCCAGAACCTAAAGATTGCGCTGCATAAAAAGCAATAATCATCATTAATATGTTAAGAACCAAAGTTACAAGGCCTGCCTGGGAAAAATAACTTATAATATTTTCCCTCTCAGAAACAACGGCGCCAAGAAGCACCACAACAAAAAGTCCTGCGGAGATCTTTTTGGCCATTGGCTCAAAGGATGTTGCTAATTTAGACACAAATTTTCTGAACAACATTCCTAAGACAACTGGAACAGTTACAATTAAAAACATATTTCTTGCAACATCTAAAAGAGAAAACTCCTTTGTTGTATTTGTATCCATAAAAAATCCTAAGGAATAAAATACTATTAAAGGAATTGTAAACACACAAAGTAAACTGATTATAGCGGTCAGAGATATCGATAACGCGACATCACCTTTTGCAAAAGAGGTTAGAATATTTGACGTTGCACCCCCAGGAGCGGCGGCTATCAACATTACTCCTACAGCAAGAGCAGGTTCGATTGGCCAAATCATTACTAACAAAAATGCAACTATTGGCAAAATAATTATCTGCAAAAAGGCCCCTAGAAAAAAATCTCTAGGTTGATTTGCAACTCGTAAAAAATCATTTCCTGTTAATCCCAAACCAAGGGAAAACATAATGAAGGCGAGAGCAAGGGGTAGAAAAATATCTGTAACCAATCCCATTTAATTAAACTACAACAGATTTCATATTTTCAAAAGAGTTTTCTCTTTTTAATTGCGTTAACAGCAGATTTTAACTAATTTCGTAACCAAACTGTTCAGCGCTTTCGATTAGTATTTGCCAAAGTGAAAGTGCGAACGCTCTGGGTATAAGGAGTCCGAAATAATTATCATATCTGCATATTGTCACTCCGACATGGTGAAAGCTAGTTGAGGCAACAGAATTAATAGGAAATGAGTTTTCTCTTAAATCAATAGGTAAAAATCTTTTTAGAAAATTACTACTATTTTTCCCAGAAATGCTTAGCAGTATTCTTGAATGTGAAAGATCTAAAATATGGCCCTGATCTTCTGGTATATGAGGCATATCCCCTCCTATAAACCAGAATTTTAATGGCTCAATTCGAAATACTGATCTATCTTTGACTGTAATGGATTTTCCAAATTTTGGACAACCTTTTTCTCCAAGAAATTCCTCAACCTTTTCATTGGTATTTTCAAGAGTTTTGAACCAGACTGATAATTGATTAAGTTTTAAATTTTTTATTTCAGATATTAATATACTGTTATCATCTTGCTTGTTGAATGATCCTATTCTGTAATGACCTTCTAAAGCTGAAACGCGATTAACCATGCATTCTCTCTCCTTGTGGGTCAAACATATGTGGGATAACGATCTCCACCTCAACATTTTTATTTCTTACCGGATCGGTGGCAATGACTGTTTTGTCCTTCCATAAATTATAGCCCCCGGAAATAAATCCAAGACCAATCCAATGACCTAGTTCAGGAGAATGTGTTACTGATGTTATTCTACCAACTCCAAAACCTTTTAACTCTGAAGGTTTACATATTATTGAACCAGCATCAAATGTTGCGTTCTTGTTTTTCGGAAATATACCAACTAATTGTTCCCTGTTTACATCAGAAAGAACTCCACGTGTGCGCATTGCGCTTCCAATGTATGATTTTTTTGTTGAAGCCATTTTGCCCAGACCAGCATCATCAATGGTAACGCGACCATCAAGTTCAGCGCCAGTTACATGTCCCTTTTCAATTCTTAAAGCCCCCAATGCCTCCAAACCATATAGACAACCCCCTACCTTTTCTGTTTCTATCCAGATCATTTCCATCATTTCGTTTGCATAGTCGGAGGGTACATAAATTTCAAATGCCATTTCGCCTGAAAAACTAATTCTAGCTATTCTGCAAGGAATGTCTTGTTTTAAATTTGTTTCAACAACTCCCATAAAAGGAAGGTTTTCATTGCTGATAATTTCTGGACTTTTTAAACATTTTGAAATGCATTCTCTTGACATTGGACCAGCAACTGAAATTCCGCACCATTGCTCTGATACTGATGTGACATGAACCTTTAGGTCAGTCCATCTTATCTGGAGCAGTTCTTCAAGCCAAGCTATAACCCTTGCTGCCTGAGCAGTAGAAGTTGTCATAAAGTATTCATTTTCTGATAACCTCCAGGAAGTGCCGTCATCCATAACAATTCCATCATCTCTAAGCATAATTCCATATCTTGCTTTTCCTATCGGAAGTTTTGCAAATGGATTTGTATAAATACGATTTAACAATTCAGTAGAATCAGGGCCTTGAATTGCTATTTTTCCAAGAGATGTCACATCGCATATACCCACTGACTTTCTTGTTGTTGCAGTTTCACGGATGTATGCATCTGACAAAGTTTCATTATTTTGAGGAAAATACCATGGCCTCTGCCAAAGACCAGCTTCAATCATCACTGCTCCATGGGAAAGGTTCCAATCATGTAGGGGAGATCTTCTAAGCGCTCTGAAATGCTGAAAAGTATTGCGCCCTGCAAGAGCGCCTAATGAAACTGGAGTGAACGGAGGACGAAACGTAGTTGTCCCTACTTCAGAAATTTTTTTTCCTAAAGCTTCCGCCATAAGCGCAATGCCAATGACATTGCCCATCTTACCTTGATCATTTGCCATCCCAAGGGTCGTATAACGCTTAAGATGCTCAACTGATACAAATCCTTCACGGTGAGCAAGTCTAATATCATCACAAGTAACATCGTGTTGAAAATCTATAAAACTTTTAGTTTGTTTTCCAGAAACCCTTACCTCATAAACTGGCTTAATAGGATTGTTCCATCCTCCTATATTTGGCAATGAATAAGAGCTTTTTTCTTTTCCAAACAAATGCGCAACTTTAATACCTGCAGATTTTCCGGAATTAATACAATCTTCTGAATTCCAATACCCAGCTGCCGAGCCTGCTAATGTGATTGGTTCGCTATGATCATCTGCTACAAAACATGCATTTTCTTCATTCCATTTTGGTCGTATTCCTCTATGAGAGAGCAGATGCACAGTAGGTGACCACCCTCCTGAAATTGCAAGAAGATCACATTCTTCACTTCCAGTATTATTCCATCTATTACCCTCGGATTCTGCTAAATCTATTTTATTAATTTCAGTATAACCTCTTGCCTGAAAAGGTGCAGCGTTCATTTTAACAAAAACACCGCTGTTCAAAGCATTTTCTGTCAGAACACTTCCGACACTTGATCGTGCGTCAATCAATTTAACCTCAGCTCCTGAATTAGCTAATTTTATTGCTGTGGAATAGGCTGAATCATTATTCGTGCAAACAACTATTTTTTTACCAGCTAAAATTGAAAAACGGTTTAGATATATATCAACTGAGCTAGCACTCATAATTCCGGGTAAATCATTATTACCAAAAGCTATATGTCTTTCAAACGCACCCGTGGCAACTATAGTATGCCTTGACCTTACAGTCCAAAAACGTTGTCTGGGTTCGTATTTCGATTTTACGGCTTTATGATCACTTACTCTTTCCAATAAGCCTGCCACCCCACTATCATATAATCCAAAAACTGTTGTTCTAAGCAATATTCTAACTCCTGCATTTTTAAGATCAGATATTTTATTTTTAAGGTTTTTACTATCTTCACTTAAGTATGATCCTCCCAAATCACTATCCTGCTCAACAAGTATAACATCAAGCTTATTGGACGCCGCTTCAAGTGCAGCGGCAATGCCTGCTGGGCCAGATCCAACTATAATAACATCACAATAATCATTCATATGCTCGTACTTATCAGGATCTGGTTTTTTTGATGCAGAACCCATACCTGCGGCTTTTCGAATAAAATTTTCATAAAACATCCATATTTTTGTACCCTTTCCCCATTCAAAAGGAGGAATGCCCATAAATGTTTTATAATAAAAACCAGCAGCAAAAAAACGATTAAAAAGATTGTTTATAGCTCCAAGATCAAACTTGGCGTTTGGAAAGGCATTCTGACTAAACGCATTCAACCCATCGTATAGTTCCTGAGTAGTAGCCCTGACATTAGGGTCACGATATTCATTTTTTCCTATTGTTACCAACGCCCCTGACTCCTCAACGCCAGCAGACATTATGCCCCTTGGTCTATGATATTTGAAACTTCTGCCAATAATTTTTATATTATTTACAAGAAGCGCCGATGCCAAAGTGTCTCCCTGATAGCCAAAATATTTTTTGTTATCCCAAAAAAATTGTAATTTCTTTGAACGATCTATAAGTCCCCCTGTAATCAATCTTTTTGCGGTCATTTATTTTTTACCATTTTAATTATTTCTTTGTGAGCAGGCTCTATTGATTCTATTTCATGAGTAATTGTGCTACGTTTTATTTTAAGCCACAATCTGCAACCATGAACATGTTGCCAGGTTTCTGTTTGAATACCATAAATATTTTTGCGAAAGAAAATTGCATTTGTCCAATCCTCTACTGATGCATCAAGTTCAGGATAAACAATTGATCCATCGCCACCATATGTAAATTCGCTGTGATCACGATCTCCGCAATAAGGACATTTTATTCTTATCATACTTTTAGTCTATCCATGTAATTTTGGATCTGGACCCGCTCCTCTCTCATCAATGTTTACGCCTTTTTCAAATCTCTTAAGATCGTGGTTGTTAATAATTTTATTAGGACGATTATTTGCAATTAAATCAGCAAAATGCCATCCAGATGCTGGCGTAGTCTTAAATCCTCCGTAGTTCCAACCTGCATTCAAATACAAATTATCAATTGGTGTTTTACAAATGAAAAAAGAACCGTCCATCGTCATATCCATAATTCCTGACCAATGTCTGAGCAAACGAACTCGACCAAGACAAGGTAATATTGATAACGCGGCCTCTGCAACATCCTGAACGATAGGAAGATTTCCTCTTTGGGCATATGATTTATACCAATCAAGATCTCCCCCAAAAACTAAACCTCCTTTATCTGACTGCGAAATATAAAAATGAGCTCCTCCAACTCCAAAAACAACTACTTGATCCAAAATTGGCTTTAATGGCTCTGTTACAAAAGCCTGAAGTTTGTGACTTTCGATTGGTAAAGAATCTAAACCGGCCATCTGCCAGAGCCTGCTCGTATTGCCTGCAACTGCAAAACCTACTTTTTTAGCTTTAATTTGACCTCTTGAAGTTTCTATAATATCAATATTATTTGCTCGTCTTACAAAACCGTTAACTTCACAATTCTGAATTATATCCACACCTAAACTATCAGCGGCTCGTGCATAACCCCATGCCACTGCATCATGCCGAGCAGTGCCTGCTCTTTTCTGAACAGCAGCACCCATAATAGGAAAACGTGCGTTAGGTCCATAATTTAAATGAGGTATAGTTTTTTTTAATTTTTTTAAATTCCAAAACTCAGCATCAGTATTGTGAAGTAGCATTGTATTATATCTTCTTGCATTTGAATCGCGCGCAGCTGGACTATGAAATAAATTAACATGCGCCCTTTGACTAAACATAACATTGTAATTTAATTCGTGGCTTAAGTTTTCCCACAACTTTAATGAATGTTCGTAAAATTCATGATTTCCTGGCATCATATAATTAGATCTTACTATAGTTGTATTTCGTCCAGCGTTACCACCACCTAACCAACCCTTTTCAAGTACAGCAATATTATTAATTTTATGATTTTTTGCTAAATAATATGCGGTCGCGAGCCCGTGCAATCCTGCTCCTACAATAACAACGTCATACTCCTTTTTAAGAACAGGGTCTCTCCATTGACGTTGCCACCCTGTTTGATTAATAAAGCCATTCTTTAAAACATTCCAAGCGTTAAATCTTGTCATAATATTTCCATGAATATATTAGATTTTTAAATTATAATGCTAAATGGCTATCTTATTCAATTAAATTTGCCTACTTCATTAAATATACGCCCAAAACCAGAAATCTTGTCATAGACGCCAGCACGCCTCAAGCAGCTCCACATTTGCGCCTGGTTACTTGTTATAACTGGTTTTTTAGCTACATTTTCTATTTCTTCAACAACTTCAAGCGACCGAATACCGCCACAACTTAAAAAAATAGCGTCAGCATCTGGTCTATCTATCTCAAGTGCAAAATTTTTCCAATATTCTGGGGTAACTTGTCCGAATGATACTCCAGTATTGAGATTAAGTCCCTGGATATCAAGAACCTCAAACTTCTTCTTTGTCAAGAACTCTGCCTCAGATGTATTAATTTCATCAATATAAGGAGTTCCTACAACTAGTTTTTTTACGTTAAGCTCCCTTAGCGCATCTACAACACCTGTGACAAGCGTCATTGGAATAGCGTATGGAGCCCCTTTTTTTATTTCTTGCATAACCCTATCCTCACCAATAACTATTGAACCTGATGTGCAACTGTAGCTGATTACGTCAGGTTTAGTATCAGGTTGTATTCTGGAGGCAGCATCAGCCATAAAATCAATATGTTTTGAAAGTGTCTCATTGGTTGTGTTATCGTCAGTTTTTAATCTAGTTATATGAATACCGACATCTTCTGGTGCCATATTGAAAATATCAGATTCTCCTGCAAGATCAGTAGACATAAATATAAAACCTAATTTAGCTCTATGGTGCTTTCCCTCATCTAGAGCGACATTTCTTGTTTTTGAAACTACTTTATCTCCTGTTTTATACATATAGTTAATCTATTTAATTATTGAGTCTTGAAGTTGTTTTGGAAAGGGGGTTATTTCCTCATATCCATCATCGGTGACAATAAAGCTGTCTCCAACTTGAGAACGAAAATTTTCTGAACTTGTAGATCCATCAACTGCAAAAACCATTCCAGGCTTAATTATTGTTTTACTTCCACAAACTAATTGTGGCTCTTCAAGAAAACTAAAACCTACACCTCGTCCACAACGAAACAAAGGATAATCATATCCTGCACTTTGGATAACTTCTGCATATGCTGCATGGACGTCTTCAGCTTTAACTCCTGGCTTTAGGGCTTTTAAGGCTGCAGCTTGGCTCTCGATCGCAATTTCATAAGCTTTTTCATGAGACTTTTCTTTAATTTCATCAATAAAAAAGAGTCTGTCAAACCCTAGTTTAAAGCGGTGAAAGTTTGTCATACCACAAAAGCACAAATAGGCTGGCTCACCTTTTCTCATTATCCTGGTTGAAGCACGATGATGTGTTGTTGTAATATGTTCACCCGATGCCATAATATGCAAAAAATGAATTAATGGCGACATTCGTGTTCCCTTATAATTACTATTTAGTATTTCTGATGCTTTTCTTGTGCCTGCATTAGATGCAGCAATTGCTACTTCAAATTCTGGCACTCCATCAGTAATAGTACTACGTCCGGCTGTCATCATTGCAACTGCCACCTGTCCGGCATATCTAGCAATTTGCAATTCTTCATTAGATTTTACCATTCTCATTTCTGTGATAACTGGTGTTACATTAAAAATTTTATTTTTATCAACTATTGAATCAATATAATTACGAACTAGGGGTGGCATATGGTTTAACTCAATACCTATTTTATTTTTACCTTTTAGAATCGTTGGAAGATGCTCTCTCCATTCACTTCCCACTCCATCATTCCATGCTTTTAGAACATCAATTTTAGTTTCTTTATCAGCTAATGCCACATCTACCGTGGGCGTGATTAAAATGCTTTTATCATTTCTTGGAACTATTAAAATTGTTGGACGCCAGAACTCCATATGAAGATAATCATAATAACCGCTGTAGTAGTAGACACTATCATCATCAGTAATAATTGCTACATCCACTGCTTCTTGATCAAGCTTCTTTCTAAGATTATTTATTCTTTCTTCAAACATTCACTGTCCCCCTAATAAATTTACTATATTAATATTAATGCTTTAGACCATATTTAACAATACAATAGATGGCACGAACACCGTCCTTCCATCCAATCTTTTTACCTTCTTCATAAGTTCTTCCATAGTAAGAAATCCCAACTTCAAAAATACGACATTTAATTTTTGCTAACTTGGCTGTAATTTCCGGCTCAAAACCAAAACGATTTTCCTCAATTGATATTTGATTAACGATATCCTTTCTGAATGCTTTGTAACATGTTTCGATATCAGTAAGGTTTAAATCTGTAAACATATTTGAAAATAAAGTGATTATTTTGTTACCAACGTAATGCCAAAAATATAAAACTCTGTGTCCATTTTCGGTTCCTATAAATCTTGATCCATATACTACATCAGCCCTATCTTTTAATATTGGCTCAACCAGTCGAGGATATTCACTTGGATCATATTCCAAATCTGCATCTTGAATTATGATAATCTCACCTGAGGCTATTTCAAGTCCAGCTCTGATAGCCGCTCCCTTCCCTTGATTTTTATCCAAATAAATAACTTTGGAAACTTGTTTTGAACCCTCAATTTCATTTTTTATCTTCTCCCTAGTTCCGTCGGAAGAGCAGTCATCAATAAGAATGATCTCCTTATTCTTGTAAGGTGCTGAATTTACGTAGTTAAGAATAGTATCGATTGTATTAATTTCGTTAAAACAAGGAATGATAATGCTAAGTTTCATTGTGTTATATGTTGGTATTCTGCACTTTAAATTGATTATTTTACATATAATTTTATTTCTGAAAATACTTTATTACTTTACGTGCATAATGTATTTAATGATAAAAAGGTAGGTAAAAATCTCAAAGATAGCACTAATTACTGGAATTTCAGGACAAGATGGCTCTTATCTTGCTGAATTGTTATTAAATAAAGGATATGACGTTCACGGAATTGTCAGGCGAGTCGCTCTCGAAGATGAAACACATCGACTTTGGAGAATCAGAAAAATAATCGATAATTTAACTCTCCATGCTGCGTCTTTAGAAAGTTACGCAAGTCTAGTAAAAATTATGCAAAAAATTAAACCAGATGAAGTGTATCACTTAGCTGCTCAAAGCTATGTTGGCTACTCCTTCGAAGATGAATTTTCAACTTTAAATACTAACATTAATGGAACACATTATGTTTTATCAGCTCTTAAAGAATTCGAACAAAATGTTAAATATTATTTTGCAGCATCATCAGAGATGTTTGGCAAGGTTAAAGAGGTTCCACAAAATGAACTTACCCCTTTCTACCCACGCTCTCCTTATGGAATTTCAAAAGTTACTGGATTTGAGCTTACTAGAAATTATCGTGAGGCATATAATCTGCACGCTTCTAGTGGCATTCTTTTCAATCATGAGTCTCCGAGAAGGGGCTTTGAATTTGTTACTAGAAAAATATCTTTTGCTGTTGCGAGAATAAAAAATGGAATGCAAAAAAATATTAAATTGGGAAATATACTTTCAAAACGCGACTGGGGGTTTGCAAAGGATTATGTTGAGGCAATGTGGTTAATGTTGCAAAAAGAAAAACCAGGTGATTATGTAATAGGAACCGGACAAGAGCATTCAGTGGAAGAGTTTGCTAATTTAGCTTTTTCCCATGTTGGATTAAATTATAAAGATTATATAGTAACTGATAAAAAACTTTTAAGACCTTCGGAGGTAGATTCACTCATCGCAGATTCTAGTAAAGCTAGAAAAGAGTTAGGGTGGAAACCAACTGTAAATTTCAATGATTTGGTAAAAATGATGGTTGAATCAGATTTAGAATATATAAAAAATAACTTATAAATCTTTCACATATGATTATTCATAGGTCATAATTAAAATATTTTATCCAGCTTTCAAGTTTCGGTTTGATTACATCAAGTTCTTTGGAATAATTTTTCCATTTTTGATTCGAAGATTTATATATAGGTTTAACAACTTGTTTATAGCTAGGAGTTCTAATTCTATCTCTTTTTAGAGCAATTTTATTAAATTCTGTAACATTGTTGTTCCATTTTAAGTTCATAAATTGCAGAAGTCCCCTTATTGTTTCTTCAAAATTTTCAATTAAATTTTCATATTTCATTGTATGTATTGAGGCATTAGAAATTTCTTTATAACTCAGCCAAAGTTTCATAACATCATTATACATTTCGGCTGCAGAATTTAAATCAAGAAAATTCAACATTGCATCATTTAAAACAAACTGCTGCATATAACCACTTAACACGCAATCAAGAGGATGCCTTAATACAAAAATAAATTTTGAATTTGGAAATATTTTTTTAATAAACCTTGATTCAACCATATTTAATGGAAATTTATCAACGATTGTAAGATTACTCAGATCGTTTAATTGTAAATTCTTACAGACTTCCGAAAGGTAAATTTTTGATAATTTGCTAATAATATTTTTATTAAGATTTTTGGATTTATTTAGTAAATTATATTCATTCCTCATTTTTGCTACAAAGGGCTTTTCTTCAATTACACGAACATTTGAATAGGTTCTTAATATCGTATCTATTAGGGTTGTTCCTGATCTTGGAAATCCTATTAAAAAAAAGAGTTTTGGATAATTTTTTTTGGTCATTTGTTGAGTATCTCTAAAATTAATTATATTTTTCTTTCCATGCATATACTCTTTAAGATTCTTAATATATTTATTATTTTTAATATTATTATAACCAACAAGCTTTATTGTTTCGTCATTTGCTTGTTTAAAATATTTAAATGCTTGAGGGTACTGCCCGAGGGAATTGCTAACCTCTCCAATAAAGTATAATTTTCTTATATTCCAAACTTTATTATCTTTAAAATTGATATTCTGTAGAATTTTTTTTGAATCTTTTAAATTATTTATTTGCTCTAAATATCTTGCATAATAAAATTCTATTATTGGATCATTCTTAAATTTCTTGTATGAACTTTTTGTTAAATCCTGAAAATTTTTAGTAGAATTAATTTTCTCAAATATCTCAAGTAAATTATATACCGGCTCCTTGTATTTCTTATTAATTGCAATTGCTTTTTGGAAATTTGTTATTGCATCATCTTCTTTTTTTAAATATGCCAACGCTAATCCCTTATTATTATATGCAACCGGATTATCAAGGTTAAGCTTTAGTGAGTTTTGAAAGTACTCAGACGCCTCTTTAAATCTTCCACTTTTTAAACAGACAAGTCCAAGCCGATCATAAATTTTAAAATTTTTATTAAATATTAGTAGTTTTTTGTAAATATTAATAGAATCTTTATAATTTTGACTTCTTTCATATGCAAATCCAAGCAATTCCAAGGCGCTAGGATCATTATTATTAATACTTAAAATTATTTTTAATTCACCTATCACTTCATTAAATTTTTGCTTATTAATAAGATCAATAAAATATTTAATTTTTTCTTTTTCTAGTTTTTTCATAGATTTATTTAAATTTACTTATTTTTTCTGAGCTCCGAAAAAAATTTTTTCATTAAATGCGAACATTTATCTTCAAGTATTCCTGAATAAATTTCTGGCTTGTAATAACTGTTATTTGCAAATAAACGAATACCATTTTCTATTGCTCCTTTTTTTTCATCATAAGCGCCAAAATAAACTCTTGATATTCGCGCCTCACTAATTGCAGTTGCGCACATCGCACAAGGTTCAAGAGTGACATAAATAGCAGTATTTTCAAGATATCTTTTATTTAATTTCTTAACTGACGAAGATATGACAAGCATCTCAGCATGTGCTATTGGACTCTTTTTTCTAACAACATTATTACCAGATTTTGAAATTATTTTATTGAATTGTAAATCAACCAAAACAGCCCCTACTGGAACCTCTGAATATTTTTGTGATGAAATAGCCTCAGAAATAGCAATTTCCATCCATTTATTATCTTCTAATTGCATATCTTTTTACCAAAAACAAATTTGATACTAATAGGTATTTAACTTATTATACAATTATGAAAAAGCCAATAATAGGATTTACCTTAGATGTTGAGAATCCCGGGGGTTATTCAAAATTTGAATGGTATGCAATCAGAAAAAATTATCTTGAGGCAATTGAGCAGTTAGGGGGAATTGCATTTCCATTATCACACTTTTTAAACAATATTGAAACTTACTCAAATATTTTAGACGGATTAGTAATTACCGGTGGCAATTTTTCAATCTCTCCTGAATTATATGGCCAGAAAGTAACAAAATATTCAAAAAATCAAAAGAGTGGACGTACTGACTTTGAATATCAAATTTGTAAAAAATGCCTTGAAAAGAATATTCCAGTCTTTGGAATTTGTGGAGGGGAGCAATTATTAAATGTATATTTTGGAGGAACGCTTATTCAACATATCAAGACCGACTATCCAGAAGCAATAACACATGAACAACTTGAACCAAGAAATCAAACTAGTCATTCAGTTCACATTAACAATAATTCAAAGCTTTATGAAATAATTAGTAAGGAAAAAATTGAGGTCAATAGTGCTCATTATCAATCCGTTGATAAGCCGGGAAAGGACATTGCAATATCTGGAAAGTCCGAAGATGGAATAGTTGAGTCAATAGAAAATAACAAATATAAATGGTGCATTGGCGTACAGTGGCATCCTGAATTTTTAATAACAAATTCAGATGAGTTAATTTTTAAAAATTTTATGATTAATACAAATAATAATATATGAGAATATCAAAGTTTATTGCTCATTCAGGTTATTGTTCAAGAAGAGATGCGGAAAAATTAATTTATGAGAAAAAAATAACTATAAATGATTTAGTTTGTAAAACACCAGCAATAAATGTAACAGAAAAAGACATTATTAAAATAAATAACAAAAAAATAAATCTATTAAAGAAAAAGCGTATCTGGAGTTTTTATAAGCCTGTTGGATTTATTACAACAAAAAATGACCCTCAAGGAAGAAAAACGGTATTTGATATAATTCCAAAAAATTTATCAGGACTGATCACAATTGGAAGACTTGATATTAATAGCGAGGGTCTATTATTGCTAACTAACAACGGTGATCTTGCAAGATATTTTGAATTACCAAAAAATAAAATTAAAAGGAGCTATAGAGTTAGGATAAGAGGATCGGTAGATAAAAAAAATTTATCCTATTTAAAAAAGGGTTTAGTAATAGATGGATTTAAATATAAAGGAATAATTGCTGTACTAAACAAGCAGATGGGTGCAAATGCTTGGATTACTATGACTCTTACAGAGGGAAAAAATAGAGAGATAAGAAAAATATGTCGTCATTTTGGATGGCAAGTTAATAAATTAATAAGGGAAGGTTATGGTGATTTCAGCCTTGGAATGCTTAAGCCTGGCAATATAAGAGAAGAAACAAATCACAATTATCATAATGTATTAATATGATTAAAGTCATTGCAGGAAAATACAAAGGTACAAATCTTAAAGTTTCTAAGAATTCATCTGTAAGGCCAACATCCTCGAGTATTAAGGAATCAATATTTAATATAATCAATAGCCAATATTTAAAAGTGAAGGATGCAAATTTATTTTCAGATAAGATTATTTTAGATGCCTTTGCTGGTTCTGGGGCGCTTGGTTTAGAGGCATTGTCTAGAGGAGCAAAATTTTGCTACTTTATTGAAAAAGATCATAAAACAAATATAAACCTAAAAGAAAATTGCAATAAAATATTAGATAATAAAAGCTTTAAAATTATAAATGATGATATTAATAATTTAATTAAGGAGGATTTTTTTCCTATTAAAACAATTGATATAGCTTTTTTTGATCCTCCTTATAAATATAAATATTTTGATAAAACTCTTGTCCACCTAGATAGTATAGGAATCTTAAATAACGACGCTTTAATTATTGTTGAGACTCATTATAGAAATCAACCAAAGGAAAGTAAATATCTTAAAAAAATGCAAGAAAAAATTTATGGTAGCACAAAACTAATACTCTATAAATTATGTAGAAATTATGACAAATAATTCTTTGTGAGAATCTTTCCTTCATCAACGGCTGGTTGATTAAAGATATCAATTCCTAAGATTATTCCAACTCCAATTACTTCAAGAAAATAATGAACAATCAAAGAACCTAATGATTCTGGATTAATTTTATTAATAAAAATCTCTCTAACTGGTAAGTTCTTATTTATTAAAGTTTGTATAGTGGCATTTTGTTCTGCATGCATTAAATCACCCATACTCTTGTTAGATAAATAGCTGGCATCAAACTTTCCAAGAATATTATGCATAATTGCACCTTGATCAGCAAAATTACTTTTAATTATAGTAAAAAATTTATCTTTAGGACCATCCAAATACAACTGAAGTTGACTGTGCTGATCTAATGTTCCAACAGCATGCAAAGGCGTTGAACCTAATCTATTTTTACCCAGACTTTCTGCCCACAATTGACGATACCAGGATCCAAACGCCTTTAAAGAATCCGCGTAAGTTAACAAAACGTTAATGTTCATATTTTTCTCTTGGTATAAACAGCTAGTCAAACTAGCACCCTCAATATGAAAAATTGTATTTTTCTCTAAAGCATCTGATAAACTTATTTTAGCGCCTTTAATAAATTTCTCAATATCAACCCCAGCAAGATATGCGGGCAACAATCCAACAATAGAAAAAATAGAAAATCGACCACCAATGTTCTTATCATGTTCAATTAATAAAAGATCATATTCTTTTCCAATAGAAGATAATGGGTTTTTTGAATTTTCAGTTATCAAAATAAAGTTTTTTTTAATTTTACCAATATCTATTCCCCTCTCTTCACATTTAGTTAATAATGCAGAAAATTGTGATAGGGTCTCAGGAGTTTTACCTGATTTTGATATAACAATAAAACATGTATTTAAAATATCTATCTTATCTAGTCGCTCATTAAAAATAATAGGATCAATGTTGTCAAAAAAAATTATTGTTTCTTTGTTTTTCCCTGGCAAAAGGTTAATTAATGTTTGAGCCCCCAAACTAGAACCTCCGGTGCCAAAAATACAGAATTTTTTAAATGGTTTTTTTCTTTCACCTAACAAATCAGTGCATAACTTTTTTACTTTGTTTATTTCATCGTAATTATTTATTATTTTCAAAAAATTTGATGATCCTATTATACTGTCTAGTTCCTTAGAATTTTTTAAAAGATTTAAGTAATTCTTATAATTATTAATTTTGCTAAAACAGTTACTGTATTTAAATTCAATAAAACTCATATAATTAATTATGACTTAATAAATTATCCTTTTAAAATAAATTTCTTAAAAAGCTTCCTCTTTCATTTGGTCTAGTTGTAACAGGAGTATCGCCTTCTAAAATTCCTTTTTCATTAAATAAATTCTCTCTAATTCGCTTTGATTCATTAAACGCATCTAATATTTCTTCTTCTGTCATATATTTTTCACCTGCAAAAGTGTATTTCGTAGAAAGAAGATTTGCATAGTCTAGATCAATTATTCTTCGTATATCCGGGGAGCTTTGTGAGGCTCCACTTTTATCGAGTATTGAATTTAAAGCTGAAGAAGAAGTCAGCTTAGCATCTCCGCTTTCATTATTATCTAGACCCAATAGTATTTCCTTAATCAGCTCATCTGACTCGTTGTTTTGCTTTCTTTCTATTATTTGTTCTGAGGGTAAAAGATTATAATCAGGCGGAAGAGAAAGTGGCGGATCCCTAGTTATAGTGTATTCATTAGCAACTTTTCGATTTACACCAGCCGATTCTCTAACTTGAGAGCACCCATTCAATATAAACGAAATCAACAAAATAAAAGTATAAAATATCCAAAAAGGGTGATTATTCATTATTTATTTCTACTCTATATTTTTCTTTCTGTAATTACCAAAAATTATAATTATAAATCCTATAGTTATAGCAATATCGGCAATATTAAAGGCGGGCCAATAGTAACTATTATAATTAAAATATATAAAATCTATAACATATTGTCTAATAATTCTATCGATGAGATTGCCAAAACCACCTGAAATAATAATTAATAAGCCCCACTTTTCAATATTGTTATTTGTTGAAAAAAACCAGAAAATTAGAAAAACAACAATAAAAGCAACTAGTAACGATATTATTGAACTATAACCTGAGTTAGCTAACAATCCAAATGATATTCCTGTATTTTTAACATGAACAATGTCTAAAAAAGATAATACAGTTACAGAATTGTTGACAGGAATATTTTTATAAATAATGAATTTTGTTAACTGGTCAAAAAAAATTATTATTACAGAAAATAAAATCTTCATAAGTCAATAGCTGAGCTACACCTAACGCATATTTCTTTTCCTGTAACTTCCGGAAGGATTTTCCAACATCTATTACATTTAGCTCCTTTAGCTTTTTGTATCTCAACTGCTACATCTTCAATATACTCTAGGCTGAATGAATCACTTGATGGGGTATTTATATTATATTCAAACGATGATACAATGCAAACTTCAGCAATATCAATGCCTTCTAATAATTCTTTTTGTTTATTTGGAACAAAAAGATTTATATGTGCCTGAAGACTTGAGCCTATAAGTTTTTCTGCACGTTTTAATTCCAGAGCTCCAGTTGCCACTCTTCTCACATCCTTTACAAAGTTCCATTTTTTTGCCAATTCATCATTTTTATAATTATTACTAACCTTTAAAAATTCTTCAGTGTGAATGCTCCCTTCTTTACCTCTAGACTTCCAAGCTTCCTCAGATGTAAAAACCAAAGAGGGGGCAAACCATCTTATTAAATGTTCAAATAAAATATTTAATACTGTTCTTGATGATCTCCTAATACTATTACTTTTTTTATCGCAATAAATACTGTCTTTACGAATATCAAAATAGAAAGCTGAAAGATCATTAGAACAAAAATTAAGCAATGTTGTGAACATAAGATGGAAATCAAAATTTTTAATACATTCTTGAACAATCTGGTCAATTTCCCAAAGTCTATGCAAAATATAATGTTCAAGTTGGGGCATTGAAGAATAAGCGATTTCTTCTTCTAAAGAAAATCCTTCAAGATTTCCTATTAAGTATCTAAAGGTATTGCGAATACGCCTATAGGAATCAGCTTGGGATTTTAATATAGAATTATCTAACTTTAAATCATCATAATAATCGGAGGCCACTACCCACAGTCGAAGAATATCTACACCATATTGTTTCATTACATCCTCTGGAGAAATTACGTTGCCTAGGGATTTTGACATTTTTCTTCCCTTGCCATCAACTACAAATCCATGAGTCAAAACACTTTCAAATGGTGCCCTACCTCTAGTTCCACAAGATTCTAATAATGAAGAGTGAAACCATCCTCTGTGCTGATCTGACCCCTCTAAATACATTGATGCAGGCCATTTAAGATCTTCTCTTTTTTCTAGCACAAAAGAATGTGTTGAGCCGCTATCAAACCAAACTTCAACGATGTCTTGAAGTTTTTCATAATCTTTATCATCGTATTCATCCCCTAAAAAATATTTAGAATCTTTGGTAAACCAAGCATCCCCACCTTCCTTTTCAAAGGTATCTGCGATTCGATCAATAATTTTTTGGTCCTTAAGCGCCTCTCCTGTTTTTTTATTTATAAATATTGGAAGAGGAACGCCCCATACTCTTTGGCGAGAAACGCACCAATCTGGACGAAGTTCAATCATTGATCTTAAGCGTGTTTTACCCTGAGGAGGATAAAAAATTGTTGAGTCAATAGATTTAATAGCTTTTTTTCTAAGTTCATTTTTTTCCATCGAAATAAACCATTGAGGTGTATTTCTAAACACTAGAGGTGCCTTTGATCGCCATGAGTGTGGATAGCTATGCCTTAGAACTCCCTCTCCTAACAAATTTCCTAATTCTTTAAGCTTAGAAGAAATTTTTGCATCAACTTTATATACGTGCTCTCCCTCAAAACCAGGGGCATTTTCATTGTATAATCCATCATCTGTTAAAGTTTGAACTACTTCAATATTATGCTCCAATCCCAAATTATAATCATCGACTCCGTGTCCTGGCGCGCAATGAACTATGCCGGTACCTTGCTCTAAGTTAACAAAATTTGCAGGCAATGCTTTAACTTCAAAATTATAGCCAATATTTTTAAATGGGTGCTGACATATTGTGCCGTTAAGTTTGTCGCCTCTAAATTTAGTTATTGATAAAGCATCAATAATGCCGCACTCCTCCAAAACTTTTGTTTTAAGTTCTGTAGCAACTAAAATTTTTTCATTTTTTTTAGCAAGGCTATCTTCTTTTAATTCAATAATTTGGAGCAACTCGTACTCAATTTCATTACTATATGCTAACGCTCTGTTCCCCGGTATCGTCCAGGGGGTAGTCGTCCAAATTAAAATTGAGTGATGTTCTAGCTCTTTAATTTCGCTTTCTACTACAGGAAACTTTACGTAAACTATATTCGAATTATGATCCTCATATTCAACTTCCGCATCTGATAGTGCGGTTTTTTCTACAACCGACCAAAGAACTGGCCTGGCACCTTTATAAAGACTCCCATCTAAAAGAAATTTTCCAAGCTCCCTTACTATTTGTGACTCTGCTTCAAAACTCATTGTCAAATAAGGATTCTTCCAGTCCCCTTCTACTCCTAAACGACGAAATTCACTTTTTTGAATGTCAATCCACTTTTCTGCAAAACTTCTGCATTCTTTTCTAAAATTAACTATTGGAATATTATCTTTATTTTTACCTTGCTTTCTGTATTGTTCTTCTATTTTCCATTCAATAGGTAAGCCATGACAATCCCATCCTGGAACATAAATTGAATCAAATCCATCCATTTGTTTTGTTCTTACAATTACATCTTTTAAAATTTTATTTAGTGCGGTACCCATATGAATGTGACCGTTGGCATAGGGGGGACCATCGTGAAGCACAAATTTTTCCTTGCCCTTAGATTTATTTCTTAATTCATTAAAAATATTTCTTTTATTCCAATCTTCAAGAATTTTAGGCTCCTTAGAAGGTAGATTTGCTCTCATTTCAAAAGATGTTTTTGGTAAAAAAATGGTATTTTTGTATTCCATATTAGTTAATCAATTTTTTTTAGAAAAAAAGACTTTGCAGTTTCTACATCTTTCTCAACCTGCAACTTTAGTTCCTCTAAGTTATCAAATTTAATTTCATTTCTAATAAATTCTAGAAATTCTACCGTCAATTCTTTATCATAGATTTCTTTATTAAAATTAAAAATATTCACTTCTAACAATATCTTTTTCCCATCAAAAGTTGGTCTACGGCCAAAATTGGCAATACCGGAATACTTTTCTCCATCTACTATAGCTTTTATTGCATACACGCCATTTTTGGGATGTATAGTATTTGGCGCCAGAATATTTGCAGTTGGAAAATTCATTTCTCTTGCCCTTTTGTCTCCTTGTTTTACAAAACCACTGATTGTCCATGGCCTACCAAGAAGTTCGGATACTTTTTTAAATTCTGATTTTTTTATACTTTCTCTGATGTTTGATGATGAATATATCATATTTAATGAATCTGATTTTATATAATTAATTATATGTACAGAAAATTTTTTTTCTAAACTTAACTCTTTTAATAAACCGGTATCGCCATTCCGATTTTTTCCAAATCTAAAATTTTCACCAATTATTAATGATTTAATTTTTAAACTGTTAACTAAAAATTTATTTACAAAATCTTCAGCACTCATCGAAGAAACATCATTATCAAATTTAAGTTTATAATATATATCAATACCTAGTGATTCGATTAATTTTATCTTTTTATCTTCGGTTACAATATTAAAATGTTGTTTATTTTTTTCAAAAAATTGCCGAGGATGAGGATCAAAACTTAAAACTGCTGAGGGTATATTTAATTTTTTAGATTCAGTAATTAATTTGTCAAAAACAAATTTATGTCCGTTATGAACACCATCAAAATTTCCTATTGTAAGACACAATGGATCTTGATTTATTATTGAATTTATGTTGATATCAATTGTTAACATTATTAATTAAAAAAAGTATATAGATCAAAATATGAAATATTTACATACAATGGTTAGGGTTGAAAATATCCAAGATTCACTAGATTTTTATTGCAACAAGCTTGGCCTGAAGGAGATTAGAAGGGTTGAAAATGAAAAAGGTAGGTATACTTTAATTTTTCTGGCTGCTGAAAATAGCGATAGTGCTCATTCTCTTTTAGAATTAACTTACAATTGGGATAATGAAAAGTATACAAACGGCAGAAACTTTGGTCATTTGGCATATAGTGTTAAAAATATATACAATACTTGCAAAAAACTTATGGATTCGGGAGTAATAATAAATAGGCCCCCAAGAGACGGACATATGGCTTTTATAGTTTCTCCAGATAATATCTCAATTGAACTTTTGCAAGAAGGTGATGCGCTTCCTATATCTGAACCTTGGGCTTCAATGGGAAATGTCGGAAAATGGTAATTAAGCAAATTATCTAAATTTTATATTTTTTCTGCTCAAATCTTTTATAGACTTGCATCCCATTAGCATCATATCACGAATGAGCTCTTCCCTCAATTTAGTTACCGCTCTTTGTACTCCCTTTTCACCTGCTCCTGCTAATGCATAAAGATACATTCTTCCACCAGAGCATGCATTGGCGCCTAACGATAATGCCTTAATGATATGTGTTCCTCTTCTAATTCCTCCATCTAAGATAATTTCTATTTTACCTCCAACTGCATCAACAATATCCTTCAATGCATCAAAAGGAGAAATGGACCCATCCAGTTGGCGTCCTCCATGGTTTGAAATCATTATAGCAGTAGCTCCGATATCCACAGCTTTTTTAGCATCTGCAACAGAAACAATACCCTTAATTGCGAATGGACCACCCCATCTTTTTATAGCATCTTCCGCATCTTTCCAACTTACTGATGGTTCCATCTGATCATTAATATAATCTACTACTGATGATGTTATGTCGGTCCCTTGTTTAATGTAATCTTTAACTTGAGCTAATTCAAATTTTTTTCTAAAAATATAATTTAATGTCCACTCAGGATGAGTCATAAAACTTAACAGGCTTCTTAACGTAAGTTTTGGAGGAGTTGTCATCCCAGTATACAAATCACGTTCCCTATTTCCCGCAACTATTGTATCTACCGTCAATGCGATCGCAGAAAAATTGGCTTCTTTGACTCTATTGATAAGATCGTATGTCAATCCTTTATCTTTATGAATATAAAGCTGAAAAAGTTTTGGGGCTTTAGTTATCTTTGCTAATTCTTCTATGCTAACCGTTCCTATTGTAGATACTCCTACCATCAAGCCTTCCCTTTCAGCTACTTTTGCCAAAGCTCTTTCTCCATCATGATGAAATAATCTTTGCATAGCTGTAGGCGATAAAAAAAATGGTAATTTCATTTTTTGGCCAAATATGTGTGTTGATAAATCAACCTCATTCATTTCATTAAGAACATTAGGAATTAAATCGCAATCATCAAAAGCCTGCGTACTTCTTCGAAGAGTTAATTCAT
>CEUZ01241985.1_pt1 | contig 22732 bp, 18 predicted proteins | sample 361511 | NCBI WGS metagenome assembly CEUZ01 (sample SAMEA2622822, study PRJEB7988) | marine metagenome | biome: marine biome (ENVO:00000447); feature: surface water layer (ENVO:00002042); material: "saline water (ENVO:00002010), including plankton (ENVO:xxxxxxxx)" | depth 5 m | reverse complement strand
CTATACAGGTGAACTTGTGGGGGGAGTATTTTTGTCATGCCAATTGACGCTGGATATTCATCCAGGAAATTTCGTATAAGTTCCGCATCTGTTAGTTTTTCTACCTCGGCACCGTATCCGTCAATAGCTAGATGCAATATTTACCCCTTTGTTATATTGATTGGATAGAATATCATCGCTTCCAAGGATCGTACAATAATACAATCAAGGTCCTTATACGTTGACCAATTACAAAAAAACATAATAAAATCAATCGACTTAAGATGAAGTATTAACTAGGAGCGTAGCTCAGCTGGTAGAGCAGCGGTCTCCAAAACCGCAGGTCGCGGGTTCGATCCCTGCCGCTCCTGCCACGCCTCATTAGGTGCTGGTATCAATCTTCATACTTGATTCATCTTGAGATTTTTGGCCTACTAATAGGTTAATGTTGCCGATGATGGTGTAAATAAATATTATTTTAAAAGATGCTATTGTCGCCAAGAACATTTCTTATCAATAAACGACTTTCTTGGCTTTTTCTTATTGTTTTATCCAGTTCATCTATATTTCCCCATCTTTGAAATATGTTATTGAGTAGTTCATTTTCTTCATCTTCGTAATCTATTAGTCCTGATAAATTTTTAAATTCACCTGGGTCAGTTTCTAAATCGTATAGTTCTATATCTGGTGACGCTCCAACTGAACCACCATGACTATAACAAAGCTTAAATCGTCCTTTTCTAATCATGGCTCTAGGTCTATCTGTACCATGAGCAAGATGTTCACAGAAAGCCTCGCCTTTTAAATTAGATGGTTGACCAGTCATCAGTGGAACTAGGGATTCACCGTCAAGTTCCATCAAATTAGTGATGTCAGCAGCTACTCCAGCAAGATCGAGTATTGTCGCTGTAGTATCGACTAGTGAGACTGGGATTTTATGATGTTTATCTGTGTCTAAATTTTTTGGCCAACTTATTTGTAATGGAACTCGTACGGATTGCTCGTAAAAATTCATCTTTCGCCACAAACCGTGTTCTCCTAATGATTCGCCGTGATCCGATGTATGTATCACAACAGTGTTTGATAACAAATCTCGTTCTTCCAATGTTTTTAAAAGCCTACCAATCTTGTCATCCATAAAAGTAATTAGACCATAGTAAGCAGCTCTAGCTCGACGTACTTCATCCTCTGAATAGTCATCGAAGTTTAAAGCTTGCCTTGTTCGTTTTGCTGCGTCAGGAAGATTTTCAAGATGTCCGGGAGGATTTGAAGGCAAATCTGCATGTTCAGGGTAATACATGGAAAAGTATGGTTCTGGAACTATAAATGGGAAATGTGGTGCGACGAATCCTACGAATAATGCCCAAGGGTTATTTTCCCGATCTCCTGACTGCAAGTATTCGATAGATCTTTTTTCTATCAAGTTGTCAGCATCTATCATAGCAGTTGTTCCCGGACCTGCTTCCTTTACATCAGGCCAGGGATTTGGTGCTTTTGGAATCCCGTCATCCCATCGGAATATGGGGTGTCTACCGGCGGAATCAAGATTTAGTGCTGACCGCTCATTTTCTGGAGCATCTCCATGGGGATCGTAAGCTAGTTGTTGTTCAAAACCATGGAGCTTATCTGGTCCAATTAGATGCATTTTCCCTGACAACGAGCAATTATATCCTGACGATCTGAGGGCGTAAGGCAATGTCATCGAATCGGCTGGTAATGGGGTAGCGTTATCCCATCCTTCACAATTGGAAACTTGCTTACCTGTCATAAAAGATAGCCTAGAAGGAACACATAATGGAGCATTACAATAAGCTGCATCGAAGGTGTTTCCTTCTTTTGCAAGTCTATCCATATTGGGTGTTCGCACAAATGGGTGACCATAGGCACTTGACCACATAGGAGCATGCTCATCCGACATAATTATAAGAAAATTAGGTTTTTCCCCGATCATATTAGACAATTGGCTAACCTCTATCTTTTGATTCAGTCACTGACTATATCACTTGACGGTGATATGCATTTACAAAAGTTTCATATCTATTGTAGATGGTAGTTATTGTGGAGACATTATAACCGGTGTGATTAACCTGATATTTATAGAAGCCGAGTCTATATGTCAGTTTTCAATGTAATGTTTTGAATTGATGGTTAAAGTGTGTGCCATTGGCTGTGGGATGACATATTATTTGAGAAGATCAATGAAGTAAAGGTAGGTTTATATGCTAGATTTGGGTATAAGCGTTCTTGTGCACCGTAGTGATATCATTAAAATAGGCTTTGGTGCAGGTTAAATTTAAACAAAAAATCAGTCTAGTAAAACTATATCCATGAATATAAAAACAGATCAGGTACATGAAGGTTTGGATGGGGTTGTAGCGTTTGAATCCAGCATTTCTAATATTGATGGAGCTGTTCCCGAACTAGTGATCAGGGGATATGATATAAACGATATCGTGAATAACCTGACTTATGAACAGATGGCTTATTTGCTACTTTACGGTGATCTCCCTAATACTACACAATTATCGAATTTCGATGATGAGCTTAAATCATTCAGAAATGTACCTAGTCTGATTTTGGATTTTTTGTCTAATGTACCAAAAACATCTCATCCAATGGCAGTGCTCAGAACTGCCATATCGATGTTGGGTTGTATTGATTTAGATTCAGAGTTAACAGAAAAAGACTCAGTATTGATTAAACTAAAGAGTTTAATTGCGCAGATACCTACTATAGTTGCTGCACAGGCAAGAATTTTAAATGGACAGATTCCTGTAGAGCCTGATTTATCGTTAAGTCATTCATCAAATTATTATCATATGGTAACTGGTGTTATAGCCGATGAAAAAATACTCAATGCATTTGAAGCAGTTTTGGTAATTTATGCCGAACACGAAATTAACGCATCTACATTTGCATGTCGCGTAGTTATGGGTACTGAATCAGATATATACTCGTCTGTTGTTGCAGGGATAAGCGCTATCAAAGGTCCGCTACATGGAGGAGCTATAGATGGTTCAATGAATATGTTTATGGAAATAGGTTCAAAAGAAAATTCAGAAAGATATGTTAAAAATGCATTGTCAAATAAGCGTAAATTGCCTGGGTTCGGCCACAGAGTTTATCGTACTGGAGATCCAAGAGCTCAAGTATTGAAACGAATGACGCTAGAACTCGCTAATACAAGACATGATAGTAAGTGGTTTGATATAGCTGTAGAAGCTGAATATCAGATGAGTATTCAAAAAGGTATTATCCCGAATGTCGATTATTATGCTGCTCCACTGCTTTATCATATTGGATTCCCAGTGATTCTCATGACCAATGTGGTTACAAGCTCAAGAATAGCTGGCTGGGCTGCTCATATTTTGGAACAGTATGGGAAAAACAGATTGATTCGCCCCAGAGCCAAATATATTGGTGAAGTAGGAATTAAAATACCTAAATCCGAATAAAGTATGATATGGATAAATAATGCCTGATATTTTAAAGATTCCAGCGGTATTTGTTCGCGGTGGGACAAGTAGAGCAGTATTTTTCCACTCGTCTGACTTAAAAGATTTTTCTAGTCAACAAATTGACTCGATATTGTTGACTGTTTTAGGAAGTCCAGACAATAGCGGCAGACAAGTCGATGGGTTAGGTGGTGGGTTTTCTTCACTTAGTAAGGCTGCAATCATATCTCCATCAACTATGCCTGATATTGATATTGACTTTAATTTTGCCCAAGTATCTATCAATTCTTCGTTTGTTGACTGGAGTGGGACCTGTGGGAATATATCATCTGCAGTAGGCCCTTTCGCTATTAATGAAGGATTGGTAGAGTCAACTAAACCAGTTACAGAACTTAGGGTAAGATCAGTTAATACAGGGAAAACATTTTTGTGCGGCGTTCCTGTTTCAGAACATGGCCCAATTTCTGAAGGGGATTTTGCAATTGATGGTGTACCCGGCACAGCCTCAAGAATATACCTGAAATTTTATAATCCTGGAGGGTCATTGGGTAAGGGAGTATTACCTACCAAATCTCCAATAGATAATATCAAGATTCCTTCAGGAGAGGTTTATAGAACCTCAGTGATTGATGTAGGTATCCCAACAATATTCGTTTTAGCCGAAGAGCTAAATCATAGAATGACGGCTACCCTTGAAGACTTAGATAGCGATTGGGAAACAAAAAATATTTTAGAAGATATCAGGTGTGAGGTTGCAGTTATGCTTGGCTTGGCTCCTGATTCAAATACAGCTCACACTGAATTTCAAGCTTTACCAAAAATCGTTATGATTGAACCTAAGAGCAGTTATATTGCCAGGGATAAGAAAAAGATAAACCTTGATCTGATAGATTTGCGAGCTATTGCTATTTCAATGAACCAAGCTCATCGAACATATCCAGTATCAGTATCTATGGCAACTGCAGCTGCTGCACATATGTCCGGAACTTTGGTATCTGAACTTACTAAAAACTTAAGGGATATGGAACTATGTATTGGTCACCCAAATGGTGTAATGAAAGTAGAGATTGATGTTTTGGAGTCCACAGATGGTTGGAAAGTGCGGAGCGTGACTATTTTTCGGACTTCTAGGACTATAATGGAAGGTAAGGTTAATGTTCCATTTTCAAAACTTATAACAAACTAGAAAATGAAATTAAATTTAGCTACAAAACTGATAAATAGTCACCTGATTTCTGGGAATTTGGAAGAGAACTCAGAAATATCGATTAGGGTAGATCAAACATTGTCACAGGATGCTACTGGTACTTTATCTTACCTGCAGTTTGAAGCAACGGGCACTGATCGTGTGAAAACTGATCTGTCTGTTAGTTATGTAGACCACAATATGTTACAAGCGGATTATCGTAATGCTGATGACCATTCATATTTGCAAGATGTTGCAGCCAAATATGGGATATATTTTTCAAGACCAGGTAATGGTATTTGTCATCAAGTTCACTTGGAGAGATTTGCTGTGCCGGGGACGAGCCTTTTAGGTACAGACAGTCACACTCCTACCTGTGGTGCTATAGGTGCCCTGGCTATTGGATCAGGAGGTTTAGATGTAGCTGTGGCAATGGCTGGCGGACCTTATTTCTTAAGAATGCCTAAAATAGTTGGGGTTGAATTGACAGGATCTCTTAGATTCGGGGTCACAGCCAAAGATGTAATACTGGAGATGCTTCGCAGATTAACTGTCAGGGGTGGTATTGGCAGGATATTTGAATATTACGGATCAGGGATAAAAACATTAACAGTCCCCGAAAGGTCTACGATTGCAAATATGGGGGCTGAACTGGGTGCAACAACTTCTATTTTTCCTAGCGATAATGTTACCAAACAGTATCTCGAAAAACAGGATCGTGGAAGTAAGTTTGTACAGATAGAATCTGATGAAGGTGCTCATTATGATGAGAAGCTAACAATAAATTTGTCTGAACTTGAACCACTTATTTCCTGTCCAGATAGCCCTGATTTGGTTGTGCCGGTTTCACAAGTCTCTGGAACGAAAGTAGACCAGGTAGCTATAGGGAGTTGTACAAATTCATCTTACTCCGACCTTATGGAGGTGGCTAATGTACTCAAGGGTAGGATGGTTCATCCTGATGTAACTATGTCTTTAAGCCCAGGATCCAGACAAGTTTTACAAATGATATCTGCAAATGGAGCCTTGGCGGATATTGTTTCAGCTGGAGTACGGTTATTAGAATCAGCTTGTGGACCTTGTGCAGGAATAGGTCAGGTGCCTCGACATGGAGCAGTATCTGTTCGTTCATTCAATCGTAATTTTCCCGGTAGATCAGGAGGACTTCATAATGGTGTGTACTTAACGTCTCCTCTGGTCTGTGCTGTTACCGCACTTAAGGGTGAGATTGTTGATCCAAGAGATTTCTTAGGCGAAGGGACTAAATATATTACGATTCCAGAGAAATACCTGACAGACGATTTGGCCATTATACCGCCTGCGGATGATCCGTCATCTGTAGATATACGTAGAGGGCCAAATATAAAACCTATACCAAGAAAAGACCCTATAGCAACCGTTTTTACAGGACAGGTGTTAATTAAACTGGAGGATAATATTTCCACTGACCATATATTGCCTGCTGGTACGGTTACTTTGGCTTTGAGATCAAATATACCTGCTATATCTGAATATGTATTTTCTTATATTGATTCAGAATTTGTTAATCGAGTGAAAAATTCTGGTAAAGGTTTTATAGTTGCTGGTGAAAATTATGGACAAGGTAGTTCTCGTGAACATGCAGCATTATGCCCCTCCTATCTTGGAATTCAAGCAATAATTGCGAAATCTTTTGCGAGGATTCATAAAGATAATCTAATAAATTATGGTGTTCTGCCTATTACCTTTAAGGATTATAATGATTATGATGAGCTACTCCTCGATAATAATATCGAAATTATTGACATTGTTGATGTACTTGAAACTAATCAAACGCAATTGACCGTATCAAATATCACTGCAGGGCAACACTTTAAATGTGATCTAGAAATAACAGCGCGTCAGAGAGAAATACTACTGGCTGGTGGGCTTATAAATCATACCGGATAAAGGATTATATAGATGGAAAATCAACCAATAATCCCTACTACTGTTGTAGGTTCTCATCCAAAGCCATCATGGTGGCATAATTGTAAGGATTTGTATACTGAAGGTAAATGGGGAGAGACTGATTTAAATGAATTACTTACTGACGCGGTGGACATAGCAATTCTAGACCAAACTAGAGCTGGATTGGATATTATTACAGATGGGGAATCTAGAAGACTGGATGGATATGTTGACAGCTACTACGCGATAATAGAAAACATAGTTCCTTTGCCAATTGGTAGGGTTGGGGGTCCATGGGGGTATGATCAACAACAAAGATACCGTGCTACAGGGGAAATTGCTGCTCCAAGTGGGTTGGGAATTGTCAGCGAATTCACATATTTGAAAGAAAATACTAATTTGGAGACCAAAGTAACATGTGCAGGTCCGCTAACATTTGGCTCTAGGATAGGACCTGGTGATGTTTATGATGGTCCAGTGGCTGTCGCGGAGCAATTTGCTGAAGTGATCAATGAAGAGTTAAAAGGTTTGGTAAATGCAGGGGCACGTTTTATTCAAATCGACGAGCCAGCTCGGGGGAACCTGGGAGGTAAAGAGATGGCGAGGCTTTTCAATTTAGCCACCGATGGTGTAGATGCCAAATTAGCCTACCACATATGTTTTGGAAACAGATATGGACTAGCTCGGTTTAAAAGACATTATTCGGATTATTTTCCCGAAATACTTGATGCTAATGCGGACCAGTTTGTTGTTGAATTTGCAGCTCGTGAAATGTATGAAGTAGAAAACTTTTCTGATTGGAGAGATGGAAGAGAGATTGGTGCAGGAGTGGTTGATGTAAAGTCTTTCTATCCTGAGTCTACAGAAGATGTTGCAGATAGGTTAAGGGAAGTTTTACGGCATATCCCGGCTGACAAACTTTATGTTAATCCTGATTGCGGATTCGGTTGGTCACCTCGATATATGGCGATTCCTAAATTAAATGCATTGGTAAATGCTACAGCAATTATTCGCAGTGAGATAACTGGATGAATCCTATACAGGTGGCATGATTTTGAAAACTTCGTTGTAAAAGCAATTGAAGTTGTGAACTGGAAGTCATTTTGGCAAAGTATTATCTTATCGATACAGAATACCAATTGTAAAAATGATTAGTTCGGGATTGAACTGTTAATGCTATATACCGATGGAATTATGCAAACTCGTAAAACGCAATCCCAATGTAACTGCTCTAAAAAGTAGGAACAGAATATACGCAAGCCACAATCCATGGTTACCCCAAACAGGAAGTAAAATTATTGTGGCAAGAACGAATATTGATAAAGATATTAAAGCACCATTTCGCATGTCTTTTGTTCTTGTAGCGCCTGTGAAAATCCCATCTAATTGATAACTAAAAACTGATATCACTGGCAAAAGTATAACCCAGATTAGGTAAACACTGGATTGTTTTTTCACCTCGACAATATTGGTTAACAGATTGATTAAATCTTTACCAAATAGGGTGAAAAAGATCACACACATTAATCCGGCTATTATGCACCATAGAGAAGATGAAAGGACATATTTTATAAAAAGAATCCTGTTTTTTGATCCTTTAGATTCTCCGACCAAAGTTTCAGTTGTGAATGCAAATCCATCAATAAAAAATGCCGAAATATATACAAAATTCAATAGGATGCCATTAGTAGCTAATTGGATGTCACTTAAATTAGAACTCCTGCTAATGAACCAAATATTTGCTGCTCCCAGGCAAAATGTCCTAATAAATATATCGAAATTGATATTAAAAAATATCAAAAACTGCTTTTTTTCAAAAACATCCTTCCATAGAATTGTGGCACCAGACTTTCTGAAAATAACTAACAAAAAAGTCAAACCAAATATACAACCGGTCCATTCTGATATTAATGTTCCAAGTGCAACTCCGACGACATTCATATTGAAGTTAGCAACGAACAAGTAATCCAAAATTATATTCAGGCCATTCACTATAAATGAACTAATCAGTACGATATTGGTTTTTTGGATACCGATCAAATAACCTATAATACAAAAGTTCATTAAAACCGCCGGGGCACTAAATATACGAACCTCACTGTAGCTTTCAGCAGAATTCCAAACTTGCTTACTTAAATTTAAGATAGGCAGGAAAACAGAAAAAATCAGGTTGTGAAATATGATAATTAATATACCTAATGATAAAGCTAATATTATTGATCTTATAAAAACATTGATTAAATAATTAGGGTCTTTGGATCCATAAGCTTGGGAAGAAATGCCTGTAGTTCCCATTCTCAAAAAATTGAAGTTGCCATAGATAAGGGCAAATAAACTTGCAGCTGCTGTTATTCCTGCTAAATGGTCAACATATCCTAAGTGACCAATAACAGCGGTATCAATAAATGTTAATAGCGGGATAGTTAAGTTAGATAAGATTAGCGGGATAGATAGATATAGTATTTTCTTATGAACTCTTCTCTCTATATCAATTAATCGGGAAAATTTTTTAACAAAATAAATTAGCATCAAAAATAGCTTTTTAATTCAATAATATTTTAGAATATTTGTCACACTCTTAACTCAATTTTTAATATGACAATCGATTGTCATACATAACTTTCGCCTATTGGATTGAGGATAAAAGATTATCCAATGATTGTTTATAGAGTATATATTTTCACATAGATAATGTTGAAATGGTTCATTTTTCAGGTGCTATCTTTACAGCGGTTACTGGTTAAAGATTCGTTTGCGACTAATGCTTATATCTTCCATTTTTAACATTCTCACATGCCAAACTCCTATAAGCTGATTTAGAAGTAACTCTTTATCCTACGGGTATCTATTTATGCGAAAATGGTATTATTAATGGATGAGACCCGATGGCTTATGGGTAAATATTGCGCTTGGAGCTAATGATGGTGTAAACACACACAGATATATAGCGAATTTATTGGGCAAAATCATTTGGTACAAATCACAAATCAGTGTTAGTTTTAGGTAAATTGTAGCTATAGCCCTACTAAAATGCATGGAGATAATTGATTGAGATTTATATTGATCGTCAATCCATATAGTGGGAAAAAACGAAGTAAACAAATTTTGGACTTGATAAAGCCTGTTTTTGATTCAAAAAGAATAGATCTGGCGGTAATATTTACTGAGTTTTCTGGACATGCAAGACAATTAGCAAACAAATTAAAATTTGACGGATATGATGGCTTCTTAGTTCTGGGTGGTGACGGTACCTTAAATGAAGTGGTCAATGGGATGTTTCAAAGACAAGACGGTATGATATTGCCTATTGGATTGATACCGGGAGGGTCTGGCAATTCAATTGCTTATGATCTTGATCTTAGAGACCCTGTGGTGGCAGCCAAAGCAATAGTTAATCATCAGAACCGTGCTTTAGATATCGCTCAGATTAATATGGGTCAAAATGTTATATATTCGATAAATCTTATAGGTTGGGGTCTGATAACAGATGTTGGGAAACGAGCTGAATCGCTTCGTTGGATAGGTACTAGTCGTTACACTGTTTCAAGTCTTATCGAGATTATGTTAAGAAAGAGTCGAAAAGTTAAGTTAGTTATAGATGATAAAACATTTTCCGACGCCTTTACATTCATAGTTGCATGTAATTCGATCCATATTGGTAAAGGAATGAAAATGGCACCCTATGCCAAGTTAGATGATGGTCTGATTGATCTCCTTGTAGTAGATGCAAATATATCTAGAAGAAGGTTGTTTACCGTCTTGCCAAAACTCTTTGATGGTACCCATGTTAATGAACCAGAAGTCACTTATTACCAAGCCTCCAGTTTTTCTATTTTGTCTGATACAGATGATATTTTAAATATTGATGGAGAATTGGTCGGTAATACACCGATTACTGTCACGATGCTTAAACATTCAGTCAAAATGTTCGCTTAGTTGGACAAATAATGATTGCAAACAACGTAGTTTTACAGACCTTCCCAGTTTTTTAAGTCTATATACAAGTTGCTTAATTTACCTATAATTAGACCATGAAATTAGCAGGAGCGAACAGTTAGATATTTTTATTTTGTTTCCCTGGTGGTACTTGTAATCTTCTTACTAATCGTTTGCGTTCGAGACCCTGGTATCTCAGCCTATAATATGGGTGTGGATCACGGTAAAGCAGATGATTATGAAAAAGCGATTGAACACTATACCAAAGCAATTAAAATAAATCCCAAATTAGTAAAGGCTTACAATGCTAGGTGCTTATCATACAGCCAATTAGGACAATTTGAACGCGCAATACAGGATTGTGATAAGGCGATACAGCTTAACTCAAATTATTTTGACGCTTATCATAATAGAGGAATTGCATATGACAATTTGGGGCAACATAAGCGCGCAATAAAGGATTATAATATAGCAACAGAATTGAATTCTGGATCATATAAAGTCTACGTTGATAAGGGAATTGCCTACTATATGCTAGATTTAATAGAGAGAGCAAGACGGAATTATAACAAGGCTATAGAACTTAATCCAAATTATGCTAATGCTTATCTAAATAGAGCAGCTATCTACCGCTACTGGGAAGAACCTGCTATGGCTATCGATGACTACAATAAAGCAATCAAGCTTGAGCCAAATAACGGATACGGATATTACTGGAGAAGCAAATCTTATCAACAAATTGGTAATTCTGAGCAAGCTAAACAGGATTTAGATAAAGCTAGGGAACTTGGTTATAATCCGTAGATTATTGTTACAAAAACTTTTTGTGTATTAAATCAGAAAAGGGCACTGGATAGGGCTCGGCGGTGTTTTTTGGTAATCGGATTATCGTTTCCAAGAATATTGAAAATAGATACACAGATTTTTCTGGCGCCATCATTGTCATAATTACGGTTTTTCTGAACGATTTGTATAAATTCGGTTATTGCACGTTCAAAGTTATTGGCCTTAATTTCTCGAATTGCATTTAAATATGAGTCTTTGACGCCATCTTCAGGTAGCGATTGAGGTTCATTAATGTGCTGAAAGACGAGTCCTATGGTACGTATTGCTTCCGCGGCTTCAAAATATTTTGAGCCTACATTAATCGACTCAATAAGCTTTATTGCCTGTACTGAGTCAGAAGTAAGGATGGCTTGAGCAAAGAGCACTAATGCCTGTTCATTTAGCGGATCTTCATCAATAATCTTCTTGAGCAAGCCTTTCGCTTCTGAAATTTTCTTTTTCGCAAGAAGTTTCTGAGCATTTTCTATTTCTACTTGGTATTTACTAGGGAGAGCTTTGCTGAGCCATTCGATAACTTGTGCCTTGGGTAGAGCGCCGGTAAATTCATCAATGACCTTTCCATCTACAAAGAGTTTGACGTTTGGGATACTCTTGATACCGTATTGAGCAGCTACTGTAGGATGTTGTTCTGTATTCAGTTTGGCCAACAACCATTTTTCTCCACTCTGCTGTGCCAGATCTTCTAATACGGGGCCAAGTATTTTGCAGGGGCCACACCATTCTGCCCAAAAGTCTACTAGAACCGGTAAAGAGTGACTCTTTTGTATTATTTCTTTTTCAAAATCATTGATGTCATAGGACATTATCAACTCTCTCAGGTGATAATTGAGAATAATATTTTATAATTACCATATTACACTAAGCGTATCCCAATTCCATGTTATTTTGCTATGTTTGGAAAGAATATAAGATGCGGCATTTTATTGAGTAAAAAATATAATTTCTTTAAGCCTAAATTTCATTTTTTTTAAAATGATTTCTCACTTTATATTTCCGTCCTGGTGGCAACGCCATCAAGGTGAATACCAGGGCAGTCAAAGGAAGTAGCAAGAGTGCTGAAAGAGCTATATTATAGCTGTCCGTCCAGTCATATATAAACCCGAATGGAAGAGCCCCCATAGCTGAAAATGCAACTATAGTTGTGGTCGAAAAGCCTTTTATAGAACCAATATGGGCCCGACCAAAATAGTTTGCCCAAATAACTGTACCTGTGGTGTTAACAAGTCCTACGGCACAAGCACTTATGGTTACGTAGACTAATGCTTTCCAAGGGGAGTCGATAATGAAAACCCAGAGCATCGCGATTATTAGTAATATTTGGCCTCCGGCCAACAAGAATCTCCCTGGGAAACGATCAACTAAAATGCCCGCTATCAGACCAGATACAAGCATTAGTGGACCAAACAACCCTAGAGTTGCAGCAGCTACAGCAGGTGAGATTCCTTTGGCCCCAAGTATCGATACATGGTGAAACATTAATCCAGTCATAATTAGGGGCGAAGAAATACTAGACAGTGTGAGCATCCACAATGATCGTGTTTGCAAAGCTTCATTGAGTGTATAATTTGATTCGTAATTTTTTGTAATATCATTGTTTTGGTTGTAGTTTTCAACTTGATTTATTAAATCAGGCTCACCGTCCGGCACCAGTCCGACATACTCAGGGCTTCTTCGAACTAACAACAGGGAAGGGATAAGTAGTATTGCCCAAACGGAAATTCCTAGAATAGTCCAAGCATCTCTCCATTCAAATTGACCAATCAAATAATGAACTACGATTGGAAAGATACCCATGCTTGTAGCCATTCCTAAAGACGCCAGAGCAGTGGCACGACCACGCTTTCTAACAAACCAGATAGCTGTCATTGTAGAAGCAACAAGACTAAATGAACCCTGTCCTATTGCTCTTAGAGCAGCAAATCCAAAAAGTAATTGCCATGGTGTATTTACATCACTCATCCAGATGCAAGCTAAGCCCATCAAAATACATAGAACTACGAGGGTTCTCCTTGAACCAAACTTATCCAGTACCTTTCCAACTAATATCATAAATGCCGCAGCTACCAGAGAACCTACAGTGTACATTCCTGAAAATAAAGTACGAGTCCAGTCCAATTCTTGGATCATAGAATCAAGAAAAATTGATACTACATACGTCTGTCCTGGCGCAGATGAAAAGTGAGTTAACCCTGCAACAGTGACTATGATCCATCCATAGAAAAATGGAAGCGAAGATAATCTAAACACTTCTTTTTTAGCTTCTCTTTTTTGTAGATTCATTCACTGGTAATTTCTAGCCGTTCATTATGATAAAGGTATAAAAGACTTTGAAAACCCAATAAAAATAGTATTGTAGTTGTGAATTTTAATTTGAAAAAACTTGCGTGCTAAACCTTATTTTATACTTTACAGTAGTGAATAGAAGAATAATTATGTATTTCTTCGAATTACTCAATAGAGGGACTATTAACTACTTGCATGAATATAATTTCATCAATAATACTGTAGCTAATCAATTTGGTGGACAAGTTGTTCAGCAGCTCTAATATCTTGTTTACTATTTAAGGAGATAGTTATGGGAACTATATCGGTGAATAAATTAGGTGGTTTTGCTGTCATTATTGGCCCGTTTTTCGCACTGGTGTTCTTTTTTTTGTCGCCAGGAGGCGCCATTATTGATTCAGCAGATCCGGCGAGCGCCCAGGCCACTATAAGTGCAGTATTAGCTAATGCTAATTTAGCTACCCTTTCTTCAATTTTGATTCCAATTGGACTACTTACGTTCTTATTTGGAATAATTGTTGTACAGGGTAATCTTAGAGACAACGGTAATGGTGATGCACTATCACGCTTTGGGTTATTGTTTCTTATTATAGGTATAACTTGCTGGGTTATTGGTTCAGCAGCGTCTTTGGCAATAGCAGGTAGCAGTCTTCCAGTAGAACAATCCATAGGAGTGTACGGATCGCTTTATTCCGCTACTCTTGGGCTCAGTACTATGGGAGGATTACTTACTGGGATAGGATTCTTAGCTATTTCGTTAGCAATATCTACCAGGGAAGGCTACAACAAGAACTTTGCATTGGTTGCTGCAGTTGCGGCTGTAGTATCGATAGTAGTTACTATAATAGGGGGCTTGGATTCTTCTCAGTTAGAACTGATGCAGACCATTGCCGGGTTACCTTATATAGTGCATACAGCCTGGATGATAACTATAGGACTTAACATGATTAAGAGTGAATGAGTCTTATAACTTAAGATCATTTAACAATTTAAATAACAGGCCAGGGAACTAATATCTCTGGCCTGTTATTTTTTTGTTTTCTTAATTTCTGGGAATTCTTACGAGGATTAAGTTAAAAGTAAGAAAAAAGATTTATATTTTTTAAGCGAATAAAAGGAATTTGTTGCCAAATCAACAAATTCCTTTAGTAATAGGAAAATATTGCGGACAACAATTTACAGGATACTAGAATAATTAAATCTCTTATCGAGTTATGTCAAATGATGGGTCATAAAAATTTTGCGTAAATAAGTATTAAATTATCTGATTTATGTACAATACTTGGAAGTTTTTTAAATCAGGTTAAAGGCAGCTGATATTATTAAAGAATATTCTGTCTGAAATAATACAATAGATTCTTGGAGGTAATAATTATGTTAATAATTGATGGAGATTACCCGATGGCTCACGGTGGTGTTTCTTTTGAACGTGACCTTACACTACCCATCGAAGAAACTAGAACTGAGCCAATTTTACCTCACCGCCACAGTGATTGGGATACGAGTAGAAGTGGAACCATGGCATCTATTCCAGAGATGAGAAAAGCTGAAATTGCTGTGGCTTTAGTTAAGATAAGTGATAATTGTATTTTGAGACCAGGAAATGATCATGGCGCGTTTAACACTGATCATCATTCATACTCCAATGGTATGTCACAGCTAGCCTATTATCAGATACTTGAAACTATGGGACATTCAAAGCTTTTAAAGACTTCAAAAGAATTCAAAAAACACATGTCTATCTGGGAAAATGCAACTGATTATGGTGATTTACCTGTAGGGATGGTATTAGGCATGGAAGGTGCAGACCCCATAGTCTGGCCCGAACAATTGCATGAATGGTTTGAACAAGGTTTACGTGTCATAAGTCTTTCTCATTATGGTGTAAGCAGATATTCACATGGAACTGGAACCGGTCTTGACGGAGGTCTATTAGAACCTGGAAAGGGATTATTGACTGAGATGGAAAAACTGGGGATTATCCTGGACGTTTCTCACACTTCTGATGAATCTGTAAAACAGGAACTCGATATGTGGAATGGACCTGTTTTGGCAAGTCATCAAAATTGTCGTTCAATTTGTCCGGGAGAACGACAGTTTCCAGATCATCAGATTAAACGAATTATTGAAAGAGGAGCAGTTATAGGACATTCGATGGATACGCATATGTTGTGGCCAAATGGTATAGATTGGCAGAACATACCAAAAAAAGCTCCATTTCAAAAAACTGATGTTACTCTCGAGAATTTTGTGGATCATATCGATCACGTTTGTCAGTTAGCGGGTAACTCTTTACATTCAGCTATTGGTGGCGACACAGACGGACAGGGAGGAGCTCAACATGCCCCTCTAGAGATTGATACTGTAGCCGACTATCAGAAAGTTGCAAATGTCATGGTAGATAGGGGTTATTCTACGGTTGATGTTGAGAATGTGATGTGGCGTAACTGGAACCGATTTTTCGAAGAAAATTTACCTGGCTGATATGAGTTAAATTCAATTAATCTAAATGGGAATAATGTAAGGAATTAATCGATGCTAAGAAAAAAGGTTACTGATCTCTTAGAAAATGGTGAAATTTTACTGATGGATGGTGGAACTGGTTCAGAGTTACAGAGAAGGGGAGTTAATGTCCTAAAGGACGCTAAAGATAAACTGGAGGCCTGGTCTGCTACCTCAAACATAGATAATCCAGATGTTGTTATACAGGTTCATCAAGATTACCTCAGAGTTGGTGCCGATATCATAATCAGTAATAACTTTTGGACCACGCCAACATCTATGGAGCGGATTGGATTGAGAGACCAGTGGAGCGAATATGCGACAGCTGCTGCAAGAAATGCTGTAATTGCTAGAGATAATGGAAACCCATTAGCCTATATTGCAGGAGGAATAGCGGCGCCTACCTTATACTTCCGAATAGGTATTGATAAACCAGATGTAGAGATAATGGGTGAAGAATCATTTACTCGAGATTATGTTGAACATGCAAAGATATTAGCTGACCAGGGAGCAGATCTGATTCTAGCGGAATATGTAGGTTATATTGCTGATTGTGTGAGTGCAGTTAAAGCTTGTGCCACTGTTGGATTACCAGTTTTCTTAGGAATTAGGCATGTTGATCGACAGGGTAATATGCAGTTTGGGGAAAGTATAGAAAAGCTGTGTTATGAGCTGAAAGATTTACCTGTAGATGCGATTTTGATAATGTGTAGCAATCCTGAGGCGATAACAGCGACATTGCCTAAGCTCATTGATGCTTTTGATGGTCCTGTTGGTGCTTATCCAAATATTGGATACAATCCCACAGGACCGTTGATCAATAAACCTATGTTGACCAATCAACTACCTAGTAGTGGACCAGATATTCTTCAAATTGGTACATACACGACTTCAAGATTAGCTGAATTTGCGATGGAATGGAAAAACATGGGAGCGCAGATAATTGGAGGATGTTGTGCTACTGGTCCAGAACATATAATGGCAATAAAGCCGGTTATAAAAGAATAATAAGATAGTAATTTGAGCGATTTAGATTACCGGTTTTTACATTAATTGTTATAGATTAACTCGTATTATTTGGAAGAATAATTAGTACTGGTAATATTCGTTAAATCCCTCTATCTTTATCAATATCATTGAATTAGAGGTGTAGCATGAGGGTTATTATAATTGGATGTGAATATTCTGGAACAACGACACTGGGTTATAGTATCAGCCGTTGGGCCGAAAAGGCTATGGGACAGGGATTCGAGTTGGTGCATGATCATTGGAAGATCCCACATGTCATAAATCACCCATCTGATATGACAGAAGAAGAACAGGAAGGATATCTTTCACTTAGCCTTAGAGTTAAGGAAGCGGCACAACGCCATAACCTGTATTATCACACACCTTCAAGCTACAACACCGATGGGATAATTATCGGGTATTACTTTGAAGACACAATTTATGCAGATTTGTACTATGGATATGGTGGAAAAGGTAAGCCTGGCGATAGAGAAGTACATTCCAAGAAAATAGAACAACTGAATATCAATTTTGCTCCCGAGACGATACTGATATTAACTAAAGCTACTAAAAAGATAATTATAGAAAGGATGAAGAATTACCCTCATCCTCGCCAGATTGTAAACAAGAATGATTTGGATTTGGTTATGGAGAGGTTTGATCAGGCATTTGACAAATCAGATATCAAACAAAAAATAATACTTGATACTGGTCAGAAAACTCCAGAAGAAACACTGGATGAGTTTGTAACTCAGGCTCAGCCATTTTTCACAGACCGAGATATTTCACGGATGAAAGAAAGAGATAGGTCTAAGTAATATTAGAACTTTTAATTGGTATGAAGGGGCTGTTATCTATGTATTACAGGTAGTTGTATGTGTGACAGGATGATTTGACATGGTAAATAGACTGGTTTGCATTCTTGATTTCGTTGTGTAGACTAGGAAGGTTTCCAATTGTTAAATTTCTATCGGATCTTGGGCAATTGCTACTAATAGTTTCATACACTTATTCATAGGAATTTTAACATCGAGTTGTAGGTATGTGGATTGTTTGCGTCCAGATATCTTGATTTATACTTATTAAGATGAATTATAACTCCCAGTTTAGTACTACTCCCAGAGCTTCTTCTGGATTTTGATAAAGCAGGTGATAGGCTTTGTCGGCCTCACGCCCAGGTATTTGGTGGGTTATAAGGGGTTCTATGTTAACACGGCCATCCATCAACATTTCAGCGGCAAGATTTAACCTTGCTAATCTTCCGATAGTTTTATAATAACCGCCTATAACCATCTTATTCATGATGGAATTATCTAGCTGGTAAAAACCTCCCTGATGTATGTGTCCAATTAGATGAACAACACCGTCTCGTTTTACCATCTTCAATGCTTGCTCAAAACTCTTACCGCCACCGGCTGTTCCAACACATTCAAAGACAATATCGGCGCCTTTTCCGTTAGTCATATCGAGAACAGCTTGTACGGAGTCAGTATTTGTTATATTGATGACTTCATCAGCCCCACATTCCTTTGATATGTCACATCGAAGTTTTATAGAATCAATAGTAATTACCCTGCCTGGTTTCCTCTGACGAACTGCTTGGGCACAGAGATTTCCAACTAGTCCTTGTCCCATGACTACAACTGTTTCACCTGAATTCATTGGTGGTATCAGTGTCCAGGCTGCAGCACCAGACACTAATGGTAGAAACGAAGCTGTCTCAAAACTCATATTTTTAGGCATAGGGAAAGCATTACCATTTTCCCCCAGTTTTCCAGATGCATATTCAGCGTGTGGTGATCCCATAGCCATTGCTTGTCCCAGATCTACGTCCATTATTTTCGAACCGATATCTACTACAATACCTGCGTCTGAATATCCCATGGCATGGTCCGGACGCTCTTGTTCTGCTATGTATCGTCCAAATAATTCTGATCCACGGCTAATTAGACTGCGGGTTATCTTAACAAGCATTTCATCTTCTTCAAGTTTGGGTATATCAGTCTCGACCATCTGTACATTTCTAACTCCACTAAGTTTTCGAAGTTGCAACATTTTTGTCATATATTACCCCGCTTCATATCTAAATTCTGACCATTATCGCAGATTATCACAGCCTAATTGATAAAACTAAAAAAATAGCGATTTTACCATTATCGGATCAATCCATTTTCTACAATCCACTCTATTTGATCTCTTAAAGAAATTTCCCATTTTCTAGGATTGAAATTTAGGTCTTTGTAAGCGAGGGAAGAAGAGATTAGATGGTTGCTTAGCAGAGTTGCGACCGAGTACGAAGTAATCAATGAATCTTTACCTATCAGGCTATAGCTGTATCCAGCCAAACTCCCTACAACTTTAGCTAAATTTGCAGGTATCTGGAATTTAGGCATGGCGATATCGGTGACTCTTTGAATTTCTAAAAACATATCTTTGATGAGAACTTGTTGCCCTGACAATATGTAATGCTGGCCAATTTTTCCGATTTCGCCAGCAATTTGGATAGAATTAGCTACGTCTCTGACATCTACAAGATCATATCCGCCGGGCAAATAAGCTGGTATTTTGTTTTTAATAAACATTTGGATAACTTTGCCGATACTTGAACCTTTGAAATCGAATGGGCCAATTATGCCAGTAGGACATAAAACAACAGCATCCAGTGCCCCCTTTTTACATTCTTCAAGTACTGCTTGTGTTGCGAGAGCTTTCGATTGTCCATAACCATCATGTATTTTTTTAGGGTTGAGTGGGCTCCTTTCGTTAATAGTCTCACCTGCAGGAGGCAGAGGGATAGCATGAATTGAGCTTACATATACCAGGCGTCCCACCTTAAATTTTTTACAGGCTTCAATGACATTAATTGTACCGGAGACGTTGATTTTATGGAGCTGTTTATGCATTCTGGGCATTATGGAAACAAGTCCGGCTAAATGAAAAACCTGCTCCACTCCTTTGAATGAATTTTCTAGGCTATCAAAATCGTTTATGTCACCATATTTAATATCCATATCGTTACCATCAATGGCTTGGATAGTTGACAGGTCTCGTACTACTGCTCGTACCCTGTAGCCTTGGGATATTAATTGTCTGATCAGATTATTGCCTAGATGTCCTGTCGCTCCTGTCACTGCAACGAGCAAGTGTAATCTCCTATTGAAATATTAATGGAAAAGGATGGAAGATTTGGTATTGACATAGATATAGTTACAATGATATCTCAAAAAAATAAGCTTGACTGACGAAGCGTTCTGGTTTAGCGTGGCGGTTTAACGGATTATTAAGCTTAGTGGGAAGGATATCATCGACTATGTGGGTTCGTATATGTATAGGTCTAATTCTACTTTTCGTAATTGGGTGTGGGTCTTCGTCGGAAGAACAGAATGTAAAGGCTGTGAAAGAGGTTGCATTAATAGCCAATACACCTGTGCCTGTGGTAAAAGAGGTTAAGACAACTCCTACCCAAGTCGTTATAGTTCCAACAAAAGCTCCGATTTCTGCATCTACTGCTGTTACCAAGACTGAGGTTACTCCTTCACCAACACCTGCGGCACAGCCAACTATGTCATCTGTATCTATGACTAAATCTGATGAAACGGATTCAAAACAAGCGGCTCAGAGCTTATTCAAAGGATGTGAGGCAACGGCGGTTGTCGAACAGAAGCCGAAGTCTGACCTTCCGGAGAAGGAGCAGATAGCCGGGTTGAGTGAGATAGCGAGCACTTATTTTTCAGGTACTAACAATACAGGGTTGCCCAGGTTAAAGATACCACCTGATGTTCGTAAGAGCAGGAGGGGAGGGATAGTTGTTAATATCGAGTTTAACGGAGATGAGTATCCAACGCTTCTTGAAAAGAAAGCTGGCCTTGATTGTATTATGCGGGATGGATATGAGGTTCTATACGCATCTGGATATGAAATTTCTGAAGTCACTATGACTGCCATTTTAAAAACGATAGTGTTTTTGAAACGAGCTGTCGAAGCTCCAATTGTGGTGTGGAAGACCAGGATTAAACAGGATGCTGCATCTAATGTTGATTGGTCTAAAAAAAATGAGATAGATTTCAATGACATTTGGGATACAGTTACTATGCATCCATCTTGGAAAAAAGAACTCAAAGCGTCTAATACAAACAAATAATAGTGTTTAGATTTAACTTTTAGCTAGTGCGATTGCGCCCAATACTCCTGCACGGTCTCCAAGTTTCGGAGGCACAATATATTCTTCTATTCGTGATGATATAGATTTGGACTGGATGTAGTTGTTGAGGATGTCTTGTGTTTTCAATCTTACTTGACCCAGAAGCAGTGGATGTTTCATTATTCCGCCCCCTATGATTATTCGTTTTGGCGAGAGGGTACAAAAAGCATTGGTAATCGCTAGACCTAAATAATGAGCCTCCAACTCCCACGCCGGATGAGACTTTTCTAATTTGTGGGCTTCATAACCCCAGCGCATCAATATGGCAGGCCCGGATGCTAGGCCTTCTAGGCAATCTTGATGATACAGACAGCATCCTGTGAAATCATCGATGTCTTTATTTCGCGGTATTTGGATATGACCAAATTCTGTGTGTGTGAGACTTGGTATTGGTTTCCCATTGATTAAGGTACTGCCACCAATACCAGTCCCAACCGTGATATACATGAAATTGTCTACGTTTTGAGCATTCCCCCATAGATATTCTGATAATGCCGCAGCGTTGACGTCGGTATCGATTCTGGTGGGTATAGATAGAGTTTTCTCTACTTTATCGAGAAAGTCTGTGTTTTGCCATTCAACTTTAGGGGTAGATGTGATCCATCCAAATGTATCTGAGGTAACGTCCAGATCTATTGGCCCAAAAGAGCCTATACCAATACCGCAAATATTCTTACGGTTAGCGAAAAAAGCTATTGTTTTTCGCAATGTCTCACTTGGTGTAGTGGTAGGAAAAGTTACTTCATCAATTATGTTATCTGGTCCTGTTCCTACTGCACATACAAAATGAGATCCTCCAGCTTCTATGCCACCCCATATTTTGGTCATCTGTTAGTCCCGAAAGTTTTTAAAGATTGGAAATATTTTAGGGTCATATAATTTTATGGCAAAATGCCGTACTTTTCCATCTTCTTAAGGACAGCATTTCTGGCTTCTATAAATGGTTTAGACAGATATTCTAAATGGTCATCCTGCCCATGGTGATGAGTAACTGACCCATGTTCATGCTGATGTGTAATGTTGCGCATGAATGACATATCTCCTTCAAACACTGTAAGCATATGTCTGGCAGTTTTTTCGTCAAACATCCACCAATCTTCACCACATTCTATATATATTGGTGATGTATGAGCGAATACTCCTCGTCTCCATCCATCATAATGCGCTCCCAATATATCTTTGTTAGCACTGAATTGGTTAGCCCATGAAGGAGACTTAAAACTACCTAAAGCTTCTGTCCCATAGTATCCAGGTCCGCCGCATCGTGCAGCTATCCATGAATGCTGGTCTATTTTTATTGATTCCCTGATTTTTAATTTCCCGGTACCTTCTTTTGAATCTGTTGATGCAACTACTTTTCCGTTAAGGACAATTTGCAAAGTGAAGATTGGCAAAATGCTTTCAGCC
>CEUZ01087293.1_pt1 | contig 22786 bp, 19 predicted proteins | sample 361511 | NCBI WGS metagenome assembly CEUZ01 (sample SAMEA2622822, study PRJEB7988) | marine metagenome | biome: marine biome (ENVO:00000447); feature: surface water layer (ENVO:00002042); material: "saline water (ENVO:00002010), including plankton (ENVO:xxxxxxxx)" | depth 5 m | reverse complement strand
GCATAAATTGAAAATTTCCAAAAGCACCAGCCCAAGATCCATAAAGCGTCTCTGGATTTATTAATTTTTTATCAATAAGTTCTAACAGCGTAAAAAGTTGTGAAGAGAAAAATTCACTCCTACGTTTATCATAACTAAGTGTCGCTAAGGATGATACAATATCCATTTTACCAACATGTTTGCCAAAATTTGTTTCTATAGCCCATAACGCCAATAATATTTCTTTTTCTACATTAAATTTTTTCTCTACTTCATTAAACAAATTTAAATTTTGAGATAATTTTTTTTTTGCAATCATAGCCCGATTTTTGGTTGCACGTTTACTTACATAGGTAATCGTGTCTTCATAAAATTCAGGTTGTTTTCTATCGTACTTAATTACTTTCTCTAAAAATTTAGTATATTTAAAAGTCTTATTAATTGTTTCTTTAGAAATTCCTCTTTCCAATACTGATTTCTTATATTCAGACAGCCATTTATCAAAACCTTCTTGTGAAAGTTCTGAAAAAGATAAATTAATTGATGTAATTAAAAATATGAATGATAAAAAAATAATTTTTAAAAAATTTGTCATTTATATATTTACTTAAAAAATTAAAATTAATAATTACTACCTATTGTTATACTGAATTATTATCTTTATTTTTTGATTCTATAATATTTTTTATGATATACTTTGGTCTTCCTTGGGTTTGCTCGTAAATTCTTGCTATATAAAGTCCAGTTATACCAATAGTTGTTAATATCATCCCTGAAAAAAATGATATTGTAATAATTATACCACTAGACCCCGGCACAGCTTCTCCAATTAATTTTATATAGAAAGTATATACAATTAAAATTATGGCAAATAGAATTGACAGTAAACCAATAAAAATTCCAAGATATAATGGACCGGTAGAATAACCAGTTATACCTCTTACAAACTCAGATGTTGCTCCATGCCAATAAGATATAGATAAAAGAGAGGGGAATTTTGATCTACCTGCGTAACGTGATTGTCTTTCATATTCGACGATATCCTGTTTAAACCCTACCCAAACAGTTAGTCCACGAACATATGGATTATATTCATTCAAACCATTTACGTGATTTACAGCTCTTCTTGATAAAAGCTTAAAATCACCAGCATCAACTGGCAAAGGTATGCTAGATGTTAAATTAATGACTCTATAAGCAATTTTAGTTAAAAAAAGTTTTATTTTATTTTCTCCAAATCTTTTAGTTCTTTTAGTATGAACAACATCAATATCTTTTTCATATTTTTTAACAAGTTCAGAAATTATTTCTGGAGGATCTTGTAAATCAGAATCCATGTAAACTACAGCATCGCCTTTAGACTCTTGAAGCCCAGCAAGAACACAAGGGCCAACACCAAATCTTCTAGACATATTAATAATTTTAATTGGAAATTTTTTTTGATGATCTATTAATATTTTCTCAGAATTATCATTTGAATCATCGTTCACAAATATTAATTCATATTTCCAGTTATTAAGAGAATTTACAGTTTTAACCGTTCTTTGAATTAATTCTGCAAGGTTTTGTTCTTCATTTCTAAAAGAAAATACAATTGATAATAATTTCATAAAGAATTTATATTCTGTCTATAAACATTGAAAAGATATATTATATTAATTAATTAGTATACAATTTTTTCAATAAGAATAAACGATGAAAAAAAAACCTGCTGTATTTTTGGATAGAGATGGAACAATAAACTATGATTATGGTTATACTTATTTATTTACAAAATTTAAATTTAGGCCATTTGTTATAAAAGGTTTACAATATCTGAGTCATAAAAAGTATCTTATTTTCATAGTTACAAACCAGGCTGGTATAGCAAAAGATAAATTTAAAATTAAAGATCTTCATAAACTACACAAGCAGCTTTTAAGATATTTTAAAAAGAAAAATATTATAATAAACAAAATAGAATATTGTCCATACCATCCTCGTGCTAAAATACTTGCTTATAGAAAAAAAACTGCACTTAGAAAACCTGGAAATTTAATGTTAAAAAAGATATTTAAAAAGTGGAAAATTGATAAAAAAAGAAGTTTCATGCTAGGTGATCGTGTGACCGATAAAATTGCAGCTAAAAGGAGTAATTTATATTTTGAGTATGTAAAAAATAATTTCTACAAACAAATAAGATCAATTGAAAAAAAAATAACTAATAATTATTAATAATTTTCTCTCGTTTATTTAAGAAGCAAATAATAAGTTCATCAATTCCATTTTCTAATGAAATTTTAGCCTTAAATCCCTTCTTCTCAATTTTTTTATTACTAACATAATAATCTCTTTGATCTGGATCCTTTTTATTTCTAACAATCTTAATTTTTAAGTAATTTAGTCTCTTTTTAATTTTTTTAGCTAACATATGTTTCGTTAGATTAGCTGATGATAAACCTAAATTATATATGTTAGATTTCAATTTATTAAAGTTATTAATTGAAAATATTATTGCACTAACAACATCATTAATATGAATAAAATTCCTTCTAAAATTTGGCTCATAAATAGTTAGTTTTTTCATTCTCAATGAATTAAGTACAAAATTATTCACCATTAAATCTGATCTCATTCTATAGGAATTGCCGAAAACTGTTGCGAGTCTAAATGCTATAGAATTTTTAAACTTCATTATAATTTTTTCAGATTTTACCTTAGTTCTGCCATACAGAGAAATTGGATTTAATGGAGAATTCTCATCACAGTGTTTATTTTTTTTTCCAACACCATAACCTGAGTTTGTTGTTAAATATATAATTTTATGTTTTTTATTTACCAAATTCATTAAGAGTTTTATTGATTCATAATTGACTGCAATTGCTTCAGATTTTTTTTTTTCACATAATGGAGCTCCTACCAAAGCTGCCAAAGGTATAATAATTTCATTTTTTCTCAAAAGTGATTTCACGATTTTTTTATTTCTCACATCCCCTTTAATAAAAATAAACCTTTTATTACCAGCTAAATGTGATAATGATTTTTTTGAATAATTAAGTTTATCTAATACTGTAACTTTAAAATTATTATCTAGTAACTTAGTAACTAACTTGGAACCAATATAGCCCGCTCCTCCTGTAACTAAAATATTTTTCATAATTAAAGAAATTTAGTTTTTTTATCTCTGGCACTTAAAATTGGATATTTCACTGGCCATTTAATATTTATTTTTGGATCATTCCATTTTAAAGAAAACTGTTTACCTGGACCGCTGTATGATCCTTTATAAGACAGCTTGTAGTGAAAAACACAAATATCACTAAGACATAAATGGCCATTAGCGTAATTAGGTGGAATTAGAATTTGTAAGCCATTTTCATGAGTTAATGTCCATGATTTCCATTTAAGATAATTTCTAGAACTTTTATTAAAATTTACTATAACCAAAAAAATTTTTCCATAAACACAGCTAACTAATTTCCATGTTTTCTTATCTCCATGTAATCCTCTTAAAACATTCTTTTTAGATAAAGAAAATTTATCATGATTATATTTAATATTACTATTTAAATTTTTTCTCCATGAGGTCCAATAATAACCCCTGTGATCTTTGAAAGAATTATTTTTAATAATTTTAATATTATTTACCATAATTAACAGAATTTAGAATTGAACATATTTTCATAATTTTTTTTGTACTTAATGTTGGATAATTACCAATATAACAAGAAAAGAAATGTATGTGATCTACCTCTTTAAAGTTTTTAATGTTGTATCTTTTTTTAATTTGTTTGAGATATGGTTGTCTTAATTGGTTGCCTCCACCAGCATTACCTTTTCTGTACTCAATATTATTGTTTCTTAAAGTATTGGCCAGTGTATTCCACTGATTAATGCTAGCTTTTTTTAATATTACGGGGAAAGAATAATTGCAATTACCCTTTAAATCAAAATCAGTCCTGTATTTATTTTTATTTAAATTATTTAAAAAAAATCTAAAATTCCTAATTCTATTCTTGTTATTTTTGTCTAATTTTTTTAGTTGATTTAAGCCTATAACAGCACCTATTTCTGTATTTCTTAAGTTATAACCTGGTTGCACAAAAATAAATTGAGGAGAAAGCTGAGGATTTTGCCTTATAATTTTTTTTTCAACTTTTCTATCTCCTATTTCTCTTGCCATTCCATGTGATCTTAACATTCTAGCTAAGTGATATATCTTTTTATCATTTGTACATACCATTCCACCTTCAATGGTAGACATGTGATGAGCATAATAATATGAAAAATTTGATATTTTTCCATAGGAACCAAGTTTTTTATTTTTAAATGTAGCTCCATGCGATTCACAAACATCTTCGATTAACATTATCTTCTTTCTTTTTAAGAAACTTAATAATTTATTTGATAAACCATTGAAACCTTGCATATGAGAAAGAAATACGGCTATAGTTTTTTTGTTAACTTTTCTCATTATATCATCTTCAGACATGCATAAATTTTTTGGATTTATATCTACAAAGACAGGGTTTAAATTATTTTGTAATACTGAAGAAATATCAGAGACCCATGTAAATGATGGTACTATTACATCACCTTTACCTTTTATAATTTTGAGTATATTCATTGTTATAAGATTTGCTGATGAGCCTGAGTTTACAAAAACGCTATATTTTACACCTAGCCATTTAGACCATCTTTTTTCGAATAGAGAAACATTTTTTGATTGTGTAAATATGTTGCTTCTTCTTAAAAAATTTTTAACTTTTTCTAAATCGTCTTTAGTAATATTATTTTCCATCAATTTATGCGAAAAAGTCATAGAAATTTAATTGCTATTATTATCTCTAAAAATTATTTTACTTCCTTGATTCTCAAAATTAAAGGGAATATGTACAAAATTTCTAAAATTTCTTAAAAATTTGTTTTGTTTTCGATGAGGTACGTATAATAGGAAAAAACCACCTCCACCTGCGCCTAATAATTTACCCCCTAACGCGCCTTTCTTCATCGCGTATTCATAAAAATCATCAATTGAATTATTGCTTATCTTTGAACTAAGATTTCTTTTTGTCAACCATGACTGATGAAGTAATTTGCCAAAATCGTCAAAATTCTTCTTTTTTATTAAAACTTCAGCCTCATTCACAAAATCAATAATTTCGAGTATATCAAATTTCTTCTTAGTATTTAATTTTCCAGCATAAGAACTAGCAATATGGTGAGCAGTACGCTTAATACCAGTATAAAGTAAAATAAGATTTTGGCTTAACCTAGAAAGATTTGTTTGACTTAATTTAATTGGCAAAACTTTAAAATTACCATTGTTATAAAATTTAATCTTATTAAAACCACCATATGCTGTAGCAATTTGATCTTGTGAACCAACTGTTTCTTTAAGTATATTTTGTTCAAAATTTATACTCTTTAGGGCTAATTTCTTCTTCGAAATTTTATTTTTTTTTAATGCATAAATCGTATTAATTAAACCAACAACAAAAGAAGAACTTGAACCCATACCGCTTCTTGCGGGCAAATCTCCATCATAATGTATCTCCATACCTTTTTTAATTTTTAACAACTTGATCAATTCCCTGACAGAATCATGTTTTATATCTTCTGTCCTTTTTACTCTTTCAAGTTTAGACCAAACAATTCGATGCTTATGACTAAAGAAAGGTGGTAAATATCTGCATGTAATATAAATATGTTTATCTATAGTTGTAGATAAAACTTGCCCACCATTTTTTAGGTACCATTCTGGATAGTCTGAGCCACCACCAAAAAAAGATATTCTATAAGGAGTTTTTGAAATAATCATACGATAAATCTATTTAATAATTTCCAAAATTTTATTTTTTATTTCTTTAGCTGATGGAGGTAAATTATCAACTTTTTTATGATGGCCAGCACTTTTATCTTTTAAACCCATAAGGTAAACATATTTGTTAGTTTTTTCATTTATTTTGTGAGCCAAAATTCTTAGCACTCCATCTTTATAATCATTATCTGTCATCAACACACCATGCTTAGTGCTTTTAATTGCTTGAATCCATTTTTTTTTAATATTGAATGGTTTTAAATCTACCAAATGAATTATCCCTACTTTCATACCTGAGTTTCTAAGTTCAGATACAGCTTTATCAGCAGCAATACGCGTAACAGAAATGGGCATTAAAATTAAATCTAATTTTTGTTTTATTATATTCTTAAATTCATTTTTTTGATTATAACTAGATCTATTTTCGGAAACATAAAAAACATCATTATTTTTCATGAACTTTTTGTAAACTTTCTTATATTCATTAACTGTCATTGGCGAATAAATTTTAATTCCAGGCATTTTATAAAAAATAGAAATATGATTTGATCCTGCAACAGGACCTATTGATCCCTCGGATGAAATACCTCTGATAAACATAGGAGCTGGAATTTTCCAAATTTCTTTAGATTTGCATGCATAATTAACTATAAATATACAGTTAAACCAATTATATCCCTGATACCTAATTATATAAATTGGTCTTTTGCCGACTAAAGCAGCTCCTGTAACAATTCCTCCTCCAGCAACATCAGCCATTGGTAATTCTATAACTCCATCTTTTTCATAAAGTTTAGGTAGGGTTCCAGCTACCCAACCTACCGATGTGAGATTCTGTCCATAAACTTGCCCTTTGAACTTCTTAAGGTGTTTATAAGTAATTTTTTTTATTGTTTCTCTGAGCGTTTTTTCCATAGATTTTTTATTTTATTTCTTATTTGATCATCTAAAATTCTTGCCTTTACTCCTAAGATTTTAATTTCCGTATTTAATCTGTCAAAAGTGTTTTTAAAATCTTCTCCTGCTCCAGCGTGCCAATAAAGTCTATTTGTATTAATATTTATCAAAAGAGGTTCCTTAAATACATTTCTATATAGTGCTTTATAAATTTGTCGGGGGTCGTCTTTAACATCAAAAGCTTTAATTTTAAATCCCTTTGCAATATCCTTTGCAGACCAGTCTCTTCTATCTTTTTTTTTTGTTAAAACTGCATAATTATTGTCTTCTACGACAATTAAAATAGGAAGTTTCTTTTTAGCAATCCAACTTAAAGACGCTAAGACATAATCCTCTTCTAAGGCAGCATCACCTATAAAAATAATTGTTGGTTTTTTTGAGGAAAAGCATGCACCAACTCCAATTGAAGCGTTACTACCCATAAATCCATCGTGTCCAAACATGTTTATTTTTCTAGAATGTATAGATAAAGAGCCACCCATACCAAAAGTGCACCCTGTTTTTTTTCCCAACAATTCATCTATTAAATCATTAACATTTCCTCCGAATGATAAATAAATTGAATGTGCTCTATGTTGTCCAAACAATAAAGGTTTATAGCCCTTATTTAAAACTATATTAGATATTGAAGCTGGAACATACTCTTGTCCTGCAGACAGATATACTGGAAAAGTAATTTTTTTTTCCTTTATCTTTTTAAAGACCTCATTTTCAAAATGCCTACATAAAGAGGCTTTTTTAAAGACTGAGAATCTAAAAGTTTTAATATTCAATTTTAATCTCCTAAAATTTTTCTCTTTAATTTAATTTTACTCATATTTATAATATTTTGTTCTGCTTTAGAGTTAAATTTATTCTTAATTAAACTTAAATATTTAGGATTCTTATGATATTTGTTCCATGCGTCATCTCTAAATTTTAATATAGTTTTTGCTGGAAGAAACTCTGAAGGTAAGTTTTGTGTATCGTAGGAATGTTGACTATATCCAGAGTATGTTGATGGTAATTTTAAATTTTGTTTTTTTGCTATTAAATGCAGTGGACTACCTGGATATGCCATAGCGCAATAAAAATTTACCATTTCAGAATTAGTTTCTTCAGCAAATGAATATGTAAATTTTAAACTATCCTCAGTTTCATTTGGTAAACCAAATATATAATTTGCAGCAACATTTATACCGCTATCTCTAATGAGATTTACTACATCAATTATTTTTACTTCTTTATAAGAATCTTTATGCACATCTTTTCTTATTACATTGTTAGGATTCTCAATACCGAGACCCAACCAATTTACTCCAGCTTTTTTTAACTTTTCTAGATAAATAGGCTTACAGGTATCTATTCTTGAATAAGCCCAAATATTGAAACCATAGTCTCTCTCTATAAGTAAATCGCAAATTTTTATAAAATGATTAGGATTGAGTACAAAAAGTTCATCAGCAATTTTTATATTTTTTACACCTTTTTCAGCAAAATAGTCAAATTGCTTAATAATAAATTCAGGTGACCACCATCTAAAAATATTTGAATCTTGAGATGAAATATTTTCATCATTATTGGTTCTATTTATAATATTAATCATGCAAAAGGAACATTTATAGGGGCAGCCTAAACTTGTATACAAAGATGCAAACGGTTGTTTTTCAGAATTATTTGACCAGGAATGCCAGCCTGCTGTTCTATAAGAAGATAAAGATGGAAGAAGGTCCCATGCAACACCTGGAAGATCTTGTTCCAATAATTTTTTAGGAACTATTTTTTCTGGTTCATTTAAAATAATTTTTTTTTCTTTATTTCTATAACCGATACCTCTAACTTTTTTAAGATATGAATGATCGTTTAAATTATCTACTTTTAAAAGATTAGAAATTGAATATACGCCCTCGTTTAACGCTATAAAATCAATGCTGTGTTCCTTTTCTAAAGTTTCAATTGGTAGGGCAGCAATATGGCCTCCAACAAAGCATATTTTGATTTTAGCATTTATTTGCTTTAAAATTTTCGAAGTAGCAGTAGCTCCTTCCATATTTTGAGTTGAGGCAGAAGGCTGCTGACCATAAACTACAAAACAAGCAATTTTAGGGTCATAATTATTGATTTCTTCAGCACTTTTATTAAAGTCCAAACCCATAGCTTCACAGTCTAAGATTTCTACTTTGTTATTATTATTTCTACAGTGATTAGCTAACATTCCAGCCCAAATGGGCGGCTCTATAGCTGAATGATCTTTGCTTAATTCTTGGTAAATTTTACCTGATGCGTTAGCGTGTATAAATAAAATATCTAAATTCATTAAAATTAATAATCTTTAAATGCATCAAAAATTTTTTGATGTGGGTCTGTAATCACTTCAACAAAAACAGGCCTTTTATGATTGAATATATTTTTTAAATCTTTTTCAATTTTATTAACATCTTTAATTAAATAATGACTTAAATCAAATGCTTTTGCTACATTTTTGAAATTAAGTGTTCCAGCTCCTGTTTCTTCGGCAGTATCGAGTCTTCTTCCCTTAAAAAAACTGTCCGCCCAATTATGCATTGATACATAACCTCCATTATTAATAACAAACAATTTAATATTGAAATTATTATGCGATATTGTTTTTAGTTCTTGTATATTTAGTTCAAGAGATCCATCACCAGTAACTGCTAAAATTCTTGATTTAGGTGCTGCTACAGCGGCTCCTATTGCTAGCGGTACGGATAAACCCATAGCAGCATTTGATCCCGATGTAACTTCTTTTTGTTTTTTTTTAAACTTCCAGACCTGCCCTCCAACATAATAATTTGAACCTGCATCAGTAATCAAAATATCTCCTTTTTTAGAAAGATCTCCTAATTTTTGCATAAAGTAATATAGATCTATTGGATTTTTTTGCACCTTACTTCTTATTATTGGATTATTTTTTTTAAGATTTTCACAATAGTTTGTCCAACTTTTATAATCAGGAAATTTAATATTTTTTATTTTATTTAAAAATTTTGGCATAAAATCTTTTAAATCTACATTAACAGTTAGGTCGATCTTTTGGCCTTTTTTTGTAAGTTCGTCCTTCTCAATATCAATTGCTATTACTTTTGCTTTTTTAAAAGCTGAAAAATCATGCCCAACAAATTGTGGTGCCATTCTACAACCTAAAGATAAAACTAAATCACATGAATTCATTATTTTTTTACAATACCTGGATCCCTTGATTCCTCCTTGGCCTAAAATATATTTATCATCATGAGAAAATATATCTTGTGCAAAACGAGATAATATGACTGGTATTTTAATCTTTGAAATAATTTTTTTTAACTTTGAAGTCATTTCACTCTGCTGAACTCCATTACCTGCTACAATTAAAGGTCTTGAGGATTTTTTAATTAGTTCTATTATTCTAATTGTATCTTTAGAAATTCTTAAAGAATTTCGCTTTTCTTTTTTTATTCGGAAACCTCTTAAATTTTTTGGATTAATTTCACTTTTTTGTACATTTAAAGGTATATCTATCCATACTGGTCCTGGTCTTCCGTTTGTAGCTAAAAAAAAAGCCTTTTCCAAAATAAACTTAGTATCCTTTGGATTAATTATAATTTGAGCATATTTAGTTATTGATTTTACAATCGGAACTATATTTATTTCAGCTGTCCCAAAAGTTCTTATGTTTTTAGACTTTGTGCTGTGAGTAGTGTGTTCGTAATCTACCTGACCTGATAGGATAATTATGGGAGCAGAATCTACATAAGCTTCAGCTAAACCGGGTATCGCGTTTGTTGAACCAGGTCCTGCTGTGACACAGGCAACACCAACTTTTTTTTTAATTCTTGCATATGATTCTGCCATAATGGGAGCTGTGGCTTCGTTCCTGGTAGCATAATATTTTATTCCTGAAAGTTTTATTGCATCATTTAAATACATAGCCCCGTAACCTGTGAGCATAAAAACTTCGTTGACTCCTAAACTTTTTAAATACTTTGCTACGTAATCTGCAACTCTCATAAATTAAACTTTAAATATAATATTTATTTATAGATAATGAATTTTACTTACTTCTACAAGAAGATGTTGTATTAAATTCTAAATAAATATATTAAAGTCCAAACATAATCGATTTTGGAGGGGTGGCTGAGCGGTTGAAAGCATCGGTCTTGAAAACCGACAATGGGGCAACTCATTCGTGGGTTCGAATCCCACCCCCTCCGCCATTATAGTTTAAAATTTTTTAATTTTTTAGAAATTTCATTTTTAGAAATTTTAAGATTATCTTGCTTTTCAAAATACCAATTATATAAAATTTCATCTTCAAATAATAATAATTCGTTAAGACTTTTAAGCTCATATTCATCAAATGTTTCAATATATTTTTTTACGAAACTTTCTAACAAAATATCCATTTCCTTCGATCCTCTATGAGAAGACCTGTAGATAATTTGTTTTTTTAAAGTCTCTTTATTTGTCATCCTTTAAGAAATTTTATTATATATTATAAATTTAATGAATCGATTCAATATACAAGATTTTTTAAGCAAGAGTGTATCCACATTAAATGGTGTTGGTATTAAAACAAAGAAACTATTAAAAAAGAAAAAGATTGAGAGAGTATCAGACCTACTCTGGAATTTTCCTCAAGGATATACAGATCGCACCAATTTGCAGACACTTGACAAATTAGAAATAGGAAAAATCACAACCATTAAAGTTAAAACCATAAAATATAATTTTCCAAGGATTAAAAATTTACCAAATAAAGTAATTTGTAATGATAAAACAGGAAAAATTGATATTATTTTTTTTAATAGTAGAGAAGGATATATTAGGAAAATTTTACCATTAAACACTGAAGTAATAATTAGTGGTAAAGTTAACTATTATAAAAAAAAATATCAAATTACTAATCCAGCATATATTGTCCCAACAGAAAAAGAAGATTACGTAAACAGAATAATACAAAAATATTCACTAACTGATGGTTTAACTGAAAAAATATATAGAAAATTAATCGAACAAGTTTTAAAAAATATTACTGAATTAAAAGAATGGCACAATAAAGAAATACTAGAAAAAATTGGAAATGTTAGTTGGGCAAAATCTATATTTTATTTGCATAATAGCAAGAATATTGATTTAAAATCTCAATATTATCGCAGACTCGCATATGATGAAATTTTATCAAATTTGCTTGTTTTATCTCAAGTAAGAAAAAGAATAAAAAAAATAAAGAAAATTAGGAAAAGTTTTACCAATGAACTTGCGGTTAAACTAATTAAAAATTTTGATTTTTCCTTAACAATAAATCAAAAAAAAATAATTCAAGAAATAGACAATGATTTAAATTCTGATTATAAAATGTTCAGAATTTTGCAGGGTGATGTTGGAAGTGGAAAAACTATAGTTTCTTTTATCGCTGCAGCAAATGTTATTCAATCAAAATTTCAATCTGTTATGATGGCGCCTACAGAAATTTTAGCTAAACAACATTTTCAACTGGCTAGTAAGATATTTAAATCAACAAATATAAAAATTGAACTTCTAACCGGTAAAACAAAATCGAAAGATAAAAAAATTATCATTGAAAATTTATTAAATGGAAAAATTAATTTTTTAATTGGAACTCATGCTTTGTTCCAAAAAAAAATTCTTTTTAAAAAACTTGGATTAGTAATAATTGATGAGCAACATAAGTTTGGCGTTAAACAAAGAATTGATCTATCAAATAAAGGTGGTAAAGATTGCGATATACTTTTAATGTCTGCCACTCCTATACCTCGTACTTTGGTCATGACTTTGTATGGTGATATGGAAGTTTCAAGACTTATAGAAAAACCTATAAATAGAAAAGAAATTATTACTTTAAGTAAACCTGAAGATAAAATTGATGAAATATTAGTTTTTATTAGAAAACAAATTGAAAAAGGTAATCAAGTGTTTTGGGTTTGCCCTCTCATAGAGGAGTCCAAACATTTGGATTATTCAGCCTCAGTTAAAAAATATAATTTTCTATCAAAAAAATTTCATAACAGAGTTGGTTTGATACATGGTAGTCTTGAAAAGGAAAAAAAAGAGGAAGTCCTAAAAAATTTTTTAAAAAGAAAAATTGATATTCTTGTTTCTACCACTGTTATTGAAGTTGGTATAGATTTTCCAAATGCAAATGTTATAATTATTGAAAATGCTAACAAATTTGGTCTATCACAACTCCATCAACTGAGGGGAAGAGTCGGTCGGGGAATTAATCAAGCTTCTTGCATACTTCTATATAAAAGAAATTTAAGTGAGAACGCAAAAAAAAGAATTAAAATATTAAAATCTTCTAATGATGGTTTCTATATTGCTGAGCAAGATATGAAATTAAGAGGATTTGGAGATATGCTAGGATACCAACAAAGTGGCATTAAGGACTTTAAAATTGCCGACCCAATTCATCACGAGGATCTTTTTAGAATAGCTGAGAATGATATTAAAAATATTGAAAACAATAATAAAAATTTTATAAATTATGATTTGTTGCTAAAATTATTTGATAAGGCTGATATAATAAACGAAATCAGTTTAGAATAAATTATTGTGTATCTGATGTGCCGGCAGATACTATAAACTTGGATGCTTCTTCAAATGTTAAATCTAAATAAATTATATCTTCTTTTGGAAACATAAGTAAAAATCCGCTTGTAGGATTAGGTGTTGTTGGCACGAATACATTGACTAAATTTTTATTAGTTTTTTTTGTTATTTCGCCAGAATTTTCTTTTGTAGCAAAACCAACAGCCCAAGATCCTTTTCTTGGATATTCAACTAAAACAACATTTTTTTTATTTTTATCACTCTTTGTAAAAGTTTCAGTCATTTGCAATATAGCTGAATAGATAGTTCTTAAAATTGGTATTCTTTTTAAAATGCTATTAAATAAACCTAATAGTCTTTTTCCAAGGAATGATAATGAAAGAAAACCAATTAATGTAATTATGATTATTGATATTAATATTTCAAGTCCAGGTATATCATAAGGTAGATAGTGATTTGGATTAATTTCCTTGGGTAATATCCTTGACGAAATTGAAATTAAGAAAATTGTAAAGTAAACGGTGATCCCTATTGGAATTAAAACCACCACTCCTGCTATAAAATAGTTACGTATTCTAGTTAAAAAACTTCTTTTTTTTTCTTTTGTAGCCATTTAGTATATTATTATTTAATGAATAAGATTAATAACATAAATAGAAGAAAATTTCTTGAATATTTTGGTTATTGTACTTGTGGGCTTATTTTACCTTCTTGCACTAGCGCCCCAATTACTGAGAGAAGACAACTAAAATTATTACCTGAAAGTTCAATAAATAGACAGGCCGCTCAATTATATGAAAGAGTAAAAAGAAAAACTAAATTAAGTGATGATAAAAAACAATTAGATGAAATAAAAGAAATTGGTTCTAGAATAGAAAGTTCAGTAAGCGCTTATTTTAATTCTGTAAATAAAGTAGATCCTACAAATAATTTTCAGTGGGAATACATTTTAATTGATAATGATAAAGTAAAAAATGCTTGGTGCATGCCGGGTGGAAAAATAGCTGTGTATACAGGTATATTAAAAATTACAAAAAATAAACATGGCTTAGCAAATGTAATGGGTCATGAAATAGCTCATGCGGTAGCAAAACATTCTATAGAAAGAGCAAGTCGCGCTCTAGCTTTAAATGTTGGAACAGCTGTTCTAGACATAGTTTCAGGTGGAGTAATATCTAACACAAGAAGAACTACGGGTGTAGATGTTCCAGGCATGTTAAGGCAATTTGGAATTGATAATCCTTTTGGAAGAAAACAAGAAACTGAAGCTGATTATTTAGGTTTAATTTTTTCATCATTATCAGGTTATGATATTAGAGAGTCAGTAAAGATTTGGGAAAGAATGAAGGAAGCTTATAAAGGACAAGAGCCTCCTGAATGGATGAGCACCCACCCTTCTAGCGCAAAAAGAATTGAGAACTTAAGAAATTGGATACCCGGAATAATTCTTGAATATCCACCTTTAACATAAAAGTATAAAACTAAAACAATAGTGTGGTGAGCCGTGTTGGATTCGAACCAACGACACCTTCCTTAAAAGGGAAGTGCTCTACCAACTGAGCTAACGGCCCCAGAAAAAACATTAGTATATTTATTTAATTTTTTTTTCAATCTTAAAAAGCAGGTATAATAAATTAATTTTAAATAATATTGATATATTTGTTGTAAAAAACGTCAAATGTATTATTTTTAATAGCTTCCCTAATTTTTTTCATCAATTCCTGATAAAAAATTAAATTATTTAAAGTAAGTATCATAGAAGCCATTATTTCGTTAGTGTTGATTAAATGGTTGATGTAACTTTTCGAATACAGATTAAGATTCCTGATTTTATGATTACTATTTAGTGGACTATCATCTTTTTGGTATTTTGAATTTCTTAAATTAAGCTTTCCCTGCCATGTATATGCTAAACCGGTTCTTCCTGAGCGAGTAGGAATTACACAATCAAACATATCTACACCACGCTTTACTGCTCCTAATATATCAGAAGGTGTTCCTACACCCATTAAATATCTTGGTTTTTTTTTTGGCATATCAGGCAAAATATAATCTAAAGTATTAAACATTTCATCTTGAGTTTCTCCGACAGCTAAACCTCCAATAGCAAAACCATCAAAATCAATTTTTTTAAGATACTCCAAACTCTCTTGCCTTAAATCCCTATAAATTCCTCCCTGCACAATACCAAATAAAGCCTTACTTGAATCATTTCCAAATTCATTTTTTGATCGTTCTGCCCAGAGAGCTGAGAGTTTAACAGCTCTGCTTATTTTTTTTTTATCATTCGTAAGTTTAGGACATTCATCTAAAACCATTAAAATATCTGAATTTAGACTTTTTTGAATTTTTATACTTTTTTCTGGACTTAATATAAATTTTTTACCATCTATATGAGAATTAAAAATAGCACCCTTTTTTTCATCAATTTTAACAAATTTTGAAAGCGACATAATTTGAAATCCACCAGAGTCAGTTAAAATTGGTAAACTACAATTCATAAATTTGTGTAAACCACCTACTCTTTTAATTCTTTCTGTACCTGGTCTGATCATCAGATGATAAGTATTGGACAATATAATTTGTGCTCCAGTTAATATTAAATCTTCCATAAAAACTGCTTTGACAGTAGCAAGTGTACCTACCGGCATAAACGCCGGAGTATCTATTTTTCCTCTACAAGTTTTAATCTGCCCAAGACGTGCGTTACCAGATTCTTTTAATAAATTAAAAGTAAATTCATTGGATTGCATACAAAAAATAAATTTATTTTTTTAAAGATAAACTTATAATTTTATCTGGATTTTTTACCTCTCCGTTTGAACCTTCACCTCTTTTAATCATGTCAACAAACTCCATTCCTTTTACTACTTTGCCAAAAACGGAATATTGACGATCTAAAAAAGGAGATGCTTGAAAACATATAAAGAACTGGCTATTAGCACTATTGGGATCGTTAGATCTAGCCATAGATAATGTTCCTCTTTCATGAGGTAGGTTACTAAATTCAGCTTTTAAATTTGGATATTCAGATCCGCCTGTGCCGGCTTTGTTAAGATTATAATTGTCTGAATTTGAGTTGCCGAACTCAACATCACCTGTTTGTGCCATAAATTTATCAATAACCCTGTGAAAAACAACGTTGTCATATTTTTTTTCCTTAGCCAATTGTTTGAATCTTTTAACATGGTTTGGTGCAATTTCATCAAATAATTCAATTAACACTTCTCCGTCTTTCAATTTCATAATCATTATATTTTCCTCTGCTATTGTTTTGTTAATTAATAATAAAATAAAAGTAACAAAAAAAATTATTTTTTTCATATTTTATTGTTAAGAGACTTTATAGTACTTTTTGTTACAAAATTGTTTATTTTACCATTTAATTTAGCAATCTCTTTAACAAATTTTGATGAAATTACTTGTTTGTCGACGTCTGCCATGAGAAATACAGTTTCTATATTTTTATCTAGTTTTCTGTTCATGCCCGCCAGTTGAAATTCATATTCAAAATCTGAAGCGGCTCTAAGACCTCTAAAAAGAGTAGTTGCTCTATATTTTTTACAAAGTGAAGTTGTTAGTGTATCAAAGCTAATAATTTTTATTTTGTTCTTTTGAAAATTAAGATCTTTGAATAGAGAATTTTTTATTATAGATACTCTCTCTTCGTCTGAGAATAAATAATCCTTACTATTGTCGTTAGAAACAGCAATGATTAATTTGTCTGTTATTTTTAAAGCTCTCTTAATAATATCAATGTGGCCTAACGTAATTGGATCGAAAGTTCCAGGATATATTCCAACTTTGCTCATTGTTCTAATTAAAATTATCTTCTATTTTAATCGCTGATACAACTTTTTCTTCTCCAGAAAGTTTAAATATTCTAACGCCTTGTGTATTTCTTCCAGCTATTCTTATTTCTTTAACTGCACATCTGATAACCCTACCTTTATCTGTAGACAAAATAATCTCATCACCTTCATTTACAGGAAAGGAAGCAGCAACATTACCATTTCTGGAGGAATTAACTATTCCAATAATTCCTTTTCCACCTCTATTAGTAACGCGATAATCATAAAATGATGTTCTCTTACCAAATCCATTTTCTGTAACGGATAAAATGAATTTTTGTTTTGCTAAAACTTCTGAAGCCTTGTCCTTGTTAGAAGCACCATTCTTTAATAATTTTTTTGCTGTTTTAGAGTTAATATCTGATGAATCAATTATTGACAAAGATATAACAGTATCATCTTGGCTCAATTCCATACCTTTAATACCCTTGGAAGATCTGCCTTTAAATACTCTCAATTTTTTCGACATAAACCTTATGCATTTTCCAAGCTTTGTGCTTAATATTATATCTTGATCATCTCTACATATTTTTACGCCTACGATTTGATCATTTTGATCAAGTTTCATAGCAATTTTTCCAGTTGATTGAATATTAGCAAAATCCTCTAAAGTATTTTTTCTTACTTTACCTTTAGCTGTAACAAAGATTACATATAATTTTTTCCATTCTTCTTCATTTTCTGGCAATGGCATTATTGAACTAATTGAATGGTGGCTTTTCAATGGTAGTAAATTAAACAAAGTTTTTCCTTTAGAATTGGCGGTACCCTGTGGTATTTTCCAAGCTTTTAATTTATAAACCAACCCTTGCGTAGAAAAAAATAATATAGGTGTATGTGAATTTGCTGTAAATATTTGAACTACGTAATCTTCGTCTCTAGTTTTAATACCAGTTTTTCCTTTTCCACCTCTTTTTTGAATTTTTACCGAAGAAAGTGGTCCTCGTTTAATATAAGCTTTATGAGTTATGGTAATTACAACAGCCTCTTTTTGAATTGTTTCTTCAATATTATAATTAAGAACAGCATCAATTATTTTTGTTCTTCTTTTAACTGAAAATTTATCCTTTATTTGATTTAACTCATCTATTATTGAATTAAAAAGTTCTTTTTTAGATTTTAAAATTTTTAAATAGGAATTAATTAATTCAGCAAGTTTTACTATTTCACTTTGTATTTCGTTGATTCCAAAAGTAGTTAATTTTTGTAATCTTAAGTCAAGTATTGCATTCACTTGAAATTCTGAAAATGAATATGAGCTTTTTAATTTTTCTGAATCTATGAGTTTAATTAATTTTCCGGTTTTATTTATTTTCCATTTCTTATCCAGAAGAGTTTTCTTTGCTTTTTCTACGGTATCTGAGTTTTTAATAATTTTAATTATTGGATCTATATTTTCAACAGCTGCTGATATACCTAATAAAACATGAGCTCTCTCCTCTGCTTTTTTTAAGTCGAATTTAATCCTTTTAGTTAAGGTTTCCTCTCTAAAGGATACGAATTCTGAAATAAATTCTTTTAAATTTAATATTTTTGGTTTTCCTTTAACTATAGCTAGAGTATTAAATCCAAAAGATGATTCTATGGATGTAAGTTTGTATAACTGTCTTTTTATCGTTTCTGGCTCAACATTTCTTCTCAAATCTATTACAACTCTTATTCCTTTATGATTAGACTCGTCTCTTATATCGCTTATACCTTCAATTTTTTTATCTCGTGCTAATTCGGCTATTCTTTCATTTAATACCGATTTGTTTACCTGATAAGGAATGGATTTAATTACTAAACGATCTTTTCCATTTTTTAAACTCTCCTCCTCAATTTCTCCTCTTATCTTTATTGAACCTCTACCCTTGTTATACCCATGTTTTAGATTATCTTTTCCAATAATTATTCCACCAGTTGGAAAATCTGGTCCTGGAACCTTCTTCATTAATTGAGAAATAGTAATGTCTTTGTTGTTTATAAAAGCTATAGTAGCATCAATAATTTCCCCTAGATTGTGAGGAGGTATACTTGTAGCCATTCCTACTGCTATTCCTCCAGCGCCATTAACAAGTAGGTTCGGGTATTGTGAAGGTAATACTGAAGGTTCTTTTTCCGTCTCATCATAATTACTTCTAAAATTAATGGTATTTTTTTCTATGTCATCAATTAGATGTTTTGAAATTTTAGCAAGTTTTGTTTCAGTATACCTCATGGCTGCTGGGGGATCGCCATCAATAGAACCAAAATTACCTTGTCCATCAATTAAAGGCAGACTCATTGAAAAATCTTGTGTTAATCTAACTAGAGCATCATATACTGCCTGATCTCCATGTGGATGATACTTACCAATTACATCACCCACAATTCTTGCAGATTTTCTAAATTGTTTTGTCCAATCAAAACCCCCTTTATGCATAGCATAAATTATTCTTCTGTGAACTGGCTTTAATCCATCTCTTACATCTGGTAATGCACGACTTATTATTACACTCATTGCATATGACAAATAAGATGTACTCATTTCATCATAAACAAAAATTGGTTTATAATTATTTTTTTTAATTATTAATTCTGATTTTTCCATTTAATTTAAAAAGGAATTTCATCATCTAAATCGTTTGATGATATTATTTCGTCACTAGGAAGTGAGCTTTTCGCTGTTTCGTTAGTTTGTAAATTTTCTACTTGACTATTTTTACTACTTAGAATTTTAAACGCAGAATTAAATCCTTGTAAAACTACTTCTGTAGAGTATCTATCAACTCCAGATTTTTCATCTTTCCATTTTCTTGTTGTAAGCTGACCTTCTATATAAACTTGAGTTCCCTTTTTAACATATTGCTGTACTACATTAACTAGACCCTCATTAAATATAACAATTCTGTGCCACTCTGTTTTTTCTTTCTTTTCTCCTGTATTCTTATCCTTCCAAGTGTTGCTGGTAGCTATGCTCAATCTAGCAACGTTTTTACCATTTACCATTTGTTTAATTTCAGGATCGGCACCCAATCTACCTATTATTAGAACTTTATTTAGACTTCCTGCCATATTTTTTCTAGATTTATTAAAAGATTAACTGTTAATATATACAAATATAGCATATTTCCATCTTTTTATTAATAGGATAGATATAGCTATCAAAAAATATGGTTAAAAAAATCGTTATAAAAGGCGCAAAAGAACACAACCTAAAAAATATATCTGTAGAAATACCAAAAGACAAATTTATTGTCATAACTGGTGTTTCTGGGTCAGGAAAATCATCTTTAGCCTTTGATACAATATATGCTGAAGGTCAAAGGAGATATGTAGAAAGTTTATCTGCGTATGCAAGACAATTTTTAGATAAAATGAAGAAACCTAAAGTCGATTTAATTGAAGGGTTAAGTCCTGCAATTTCTATAGAACAAAAAAATACTTCAAAAAATCCAAGATCTACTGTAGCCACAGTTACTGAAATCTATGATTACATGAGAGTCCTGTTTGCTAGAGCAGGGACTCCATTTTCGCCATTTACTGGAAAGCCAATAAAATCACAAAGTGTGGCTGAAATTGTTGACAAAATAAAAAATTTACCTAAAAAAAATACAATTTATATACTGGCTCCAATTGTTCGAGGAAGAAAAGGAGAATACAAAAAAGAAATATCTAGCTTTAAAAGAAGAGGTTTCCAAAGAATAAAAGTTGATGGTGAGTACTATGATATTGACAAGTTTCCTGATTTAAATAAAAAAATAAAACATGATATTTCCATAGTAGTAGATAGAATAATTATAAATAATGAATTGGGCAACAGACTTGCTGAAGGAGTTGAGACGGCACTAAATTTGGCAGACGGATTACTTTTTGTGGAATACGAAAATGAAACATTGCCTAAAAAATACAGAAAGATTGAAAAAATTATATTTTCATCGAAATTTGCCTGTCCCGAAAGTGGATTTACAATAGAAGAAATAGAACCGAGACTTTTCTCTTTTAATAGCCCTTATGGTGCATGCGAAGAATGTGAAGGCATAGGTGTAAATCTAAATGTCGATCCTGAATTAGTGGTTCCTAACAATAAAAAAACTTTAGCTGAAGGTGCAATAGAACCTTGGTCTAAATCTACAACTTTATATTATGCACAAACTTTAAGTTCGCTAGCTAGACATTATAAGTTTTCACTGGATGTTTCATGGAAAAAACTTCCAAAGGATATAAAAGACATTATTCTTTTTGGATCTCACGACGACGAAATTAAGTTCACTTACGATGATGGTTATGAAAAATATTCGACAAAAAAAACTTTTGAAGGAGTGGTTAATAATCTTGAAAGAAGATTTCTTGAAACTGAAAGCGAGTGGAAAAGAGAAGAAATTTCACAGTATCAAAGTGAATCGAATTGTGAAAAATGTAAGGGCATGAGACTTAAAGATGAAGCTTTGTGCGTAAAAATTGACAATTTAAACATAAGTGAGGTAACTAAAAAATCTATTTCTGAAGCTAAAAAATGGTTTTCAAGCTTAAATGAAAAATTAGATGAAAAAGAAAAGAAGATTGCTCAGCATATCTTAAAAGAAATAAATGAAAGGTTAAATTTTTTATTAAATGTAGGTTTAGACTATCTTACACTATCAAGAGAATCTGGAACTTTATCAGGAGGAGAATCCCAAAGAATAAGATTGGCTTCACAAATTGGCTCGGGATTGACTGGAGTTATTTATGTATTGGATGAACCTTCCATCGGTTTACATCAAAAAGATAATGTTAAATTAATTAATGCTTTAAAAAGACTTAGAGATTTGGGTAACACAGTAATTGTCGTTGAACATGATACTGAAACGATGGAAAATGCTGATCATATTATTGATTTAGGACCTGAAGCTGGAGTTGAAGGTGGTAAAGTAGTTGCTCAGGGTGAAATAAAAACAATAATGGATAATAAAGATAGTATTACAGGAAATTACTTATCAAAGAAGAAAACTATTCCTATACCTAATAAAAGAAAACTAGCTAAAAATGGTAGATACTTGGAAGTGCTAGGATCGACTGGCAATAATTTAAAAAATGTAAATCTTAAAATTCCTCTAGGAACCTTTACTTGTGTCACAGGAGTATCAGGTAGCGGAAAATCTACTCTTATAGTCAACACATTATATAATGCGTTAAATTTAATGTTGAATAATAATAAATCTCGAAAGCTACCAATGCCATTTAAAAACTATAAGGGAGTTGAGCAAATAGATAAAATAATTGATATAGATCAATCTCCTATAGGAAGAACACCAAGATCAAATCCCGCAACATATACAGGTGCTTTTGGACCAATAAGAGATTGGTTTACTAATCTCCCTGAATCAAAAGCAAGAGGTTATAAAGTTGGAAGATTTTCCTTCAATGTTAAAGGTGGAAGATGCGAATCTTGTGAAGGCGATGGAGTAATTACTTATGAGATGCATTTTTTGCCAGATGTATACATAGCTTGTGATGTTTGTAAAGGTAGTAGATATAATCGCGAAACTCTCGAAATAAAATATAAAAACAAAAATATTGCGGATGTATTAAATATGACTGTTGATGAAGGTTGCGAATTTTTTACTAACATCCCCTCTGTAAGATCTAAATTACTAACTCTTAAAAAAGTTGGTCTTGGTTATATAAAAATTGGACAACAAGCAACAAC
>CEUZ01284722.1_pt1 | contig 22802 bp, 27 predicted proteins | sample 361511 | NCBI WGS metagenome assembly CEUZ01 (sample SAMEA2622822, study PRJEB7988) | marine metagenome | biome: marine biome (ENVO:00000447); feature: surface water layer (ENVO:00002042); material: "saline water (ENVO:00002010), including plankton (ENVO:xxxxxxxx)" | depth 5 m | reverse complement strand
CTCACCTTCCATAAAATTCCCAGTTGATATATCACCGTTAACCCACGTTAGCGTTCCTTTTCCATGCAATTTATCATCTTTAAACTCTCCCACGTATTTATTATACACATCACTTTTATGCCAAATAAATGTTCCCTTGCCATTTATTTGCCCGTTTTTAAATTCTCCCTCGTACGAAAAATTTTCACCAATATTAATTTTTCCATAGCAAATATCTTTTGATATAACTTTTCCACCTTCTATCAAACAAGGAGGGAAAGTTTCTGCAGCTGCAACTGAAGATAATAAAAAAAAAACTGAAATTATATTTAAATATAAAATAGGATTAATTATCTGATAGGGTTGCTGAAAATTTAACTGTCCCTACAGTCATTTCACATTGACTTCCTAACCATTCAGCCCCTAAGCCTTGGCTCGTGTCAAAAGTAAGAGTTGCTTTAGGTGTTACGGCTCCAACTGTATAAGGAGCGGTGAAGGCATAAATAATTTGTGTCGAAGTAGCTGTTGCAGAATCATCCCAAGTCGCAGAATAAGTATTCGTATCGGCACAAACGTTTGCTGCTGCACTATGTGTACCGGCAATTGTTCCTACGCACCAAGAAGTTGCACCTACAGGTCTGCCTGCATGCGTATATACTGACCACCAGCCATCCCAGTTTTGTCCCGAAATATAAGTGCCAGTGCCTCTGCCATCATGCAAATAAAGTTCCTGTTCAACTAAAGTTTCTCCACTAGCATCTGCAGATTTACTACCAGGAGCTAGATTAGTTGCATCTCCTGCCGTAGTACTACCTGTATAACAATCTGTGGTACTGTTTTTATCTACAACATAGCCACTTAGAGTAAAAGCTCTGTTAAGTCTCACTCTCAAGTGAGAAAAAGTTGTTCCGATGGGCAATCCTACTAACGGGCACCATGAACCAACATCCGCTCCTGCATTAACTGAAGCAATGTCTGCCACTTTTGTTGTATCACAAACTTTTGTATATGTCGCGCATTTAGAATCTTCACAAAAGTGCAATTCTTCCATTGTAACTTTATAAACTTCAGCTCTACCTGTATCAGCAGAATATGAAGAGCCTGCATAAAATAAAGAAGCAAAAAAAACACTTATTATTATTTTTTGTTTAAGGTTCAATTTTCTACTCCGTAGCTCTTGCAATTACTACTCCTGTTCCTTCCGTTTCAATAATCATGGTATTTGTTCTTCTCACTTTCGAAAGTAATTCTCCACTCATATCCCCTGAAGTAAACATTGTATCTCCTATTAAGTTAGTAGAAGCTGATACTCTTTCTCTTGCTGGAAAAACCATTAAGAATTTAGCAAATGTGTTTGATCCATTGATGTTGTTGTCATCATGCCCAGCCTCAATAATTAGATTTGGAGTAATTGTTAACTCAGCACTTAGTTTCTCGCCTTCTGAATTTTTAGAGTTCTTTTCTGCTTCCCACTTATAGTTCTTGTAAATTATATTCGCCCAAGGAAGATATGGTATTTCTCCAACTAGACTTATTTCGGTACCATCAAGTACTCGTTCTGTATTCGTACCTACACTTGTTGCTCCGCTGAGACCAGCATAAACGTTTGCTAAAGCTTCAAAGGCTGATCTTCTAAATTCTAAACCTATACTGGCACGTGCATTTCCTTCTTCATCAAAATCCAAAAATACGTTAAGTCCTTGGATTGTATTTTTATCTTCCGATAAATTTCTTTTACCTAATCCTAAATTGCCAGCGAGACGATCCTCGCCGCTGACTTTTAGATTAGATAATTGAATTTGAACAAAAAGTGCACTATCGTCTGCATGGGGAGAGAGCGGTTTAACACTCATAATAGAAAATGTTGGCTTTGAATCCTCACCAGATGTAGAAATACTTACTTCGCTGTCACCTTCTCCACCAATAATATTGTTAAGTCCGCTTTCAATTGATGATGTAAGTTTATTGATTGTTGATGATATTACATTATCCTTATCATCCGCCCTAGAAAAGCTTGATGTCAAACAAAGCAAAACTGCCAAAAACAAAAAATATGTACGCATGTTAATTTCTGGTGTCATATTACAAAAATAATTTTTATTTGCAACATGAGATTAGCACTTTTTCAACCTGATATTCCTCAAAATACAGGGAATATAATAAGATTAGCAGCCTGTTTTAATATTGAAGTTAACATTATAGAACCAGCCGGTTTTACTTTTAATAATAAAAAGCTTCAAAGATCAGCAATGGATTATTACAATTTTGTTAAAATTAAAAAACATGTTGATTGGCATCAATTTTATGATTGGTCTGTAAAAAATAATTTAAGATTAGTCTTATTAACTACAAAAGGAGAAAAAAAATATACAGAATATAATTTTACTAAAAATGATATATTAATTCTTGGTCGAGAAAGTGCTGGTGTAACAGAAGAAATTCATCATATCGTTCATGAAAGATTATTTATACCCATGCAAAAAGGATTTAGATCTCTCAATGTTAGTTCCGCAGCTGCTATAGTTTTAGGGGAAGCTCTGCGTCAATTAAAATTTTAATCAATTATAGATCTATATGACATTTATCTAATTCTTTAATACCACTCAAATAATTTTCTTCGATCCACCATTGTTCAATTTTTTTATATAAAATATTTTTTTTCATATCTTTTGTGTAAAAAGTATTTTTCCAGAATGGATTTTTTAACATCTTTATCAGTTCAGATTTAATTTTATTATTTGAAACATGATTTTTGATATTATTAAAACTATCATTTGCTATATTAAAATCTTTTAATTCATATTTGGGCTTTTTATAAATTCCCAAAAATCTATAGAACCTTAAAATTCTTAAATAGTCTTCTTCAATTCTTTTTTTTGTATTTCCTATAAAAGATATTTTTTGATTTTTAATATCACTAATTCCATTTACAAAATCGTATATAACTCCTTCTGCAGACAAAAATATTCCATTCATACGAAAATCTCTTCTTAAAGCATCTTCTTTCCAATTATTTGTAAATTCAACTTTTGCATAGCGGCCATCAGTTTTGACATCTTTTCTCAAACTTGTGATTTCGAATTTATTTCCATTAATTAAAGCCGTTACAGTGCCATGACTGACACCATAATCTTTATAATTAATGCTATTATCCGATAAAATTTTTATTACTTCACTGGGCTTACAGTTTATAGCAAAATCAATTTCATTTATTTGAACTCCTAGTAAAAAATCTCTAATGCAACCACCTACAAAACAAATTTCAACTTTTTTATTAAAAGCATTTAATAATTTTGAAAGATTTTTATCTTTACGCCAATTATATAATATAGAGTTTTGTAATATCTTGGTATTCATTATAATTTCAATATATACTATTTAAATAAAAAATGAATCAATGTAATTTTAAACCAAATTCGATATACAACCAACTATGGCTTCGTCTAAACATGGGTGCAAATGAAAGAAATCATGATTTTCATAATGCAATTTTCACAAATTATTGTAAAAAAAATAATTCATCATCTAGAGTTGTAATCTTAAGAAATGTAAATAAAGAAAAAAGATTACTATTTTTTCATACAGATTATAGATCAAATAAAATTAAACAGATTAAAAATGATAATAATTGTATGATATTATTTTATTCGCACAGGCTTAAAGAACAATTAAGAATACAGGTAAAATCAAAAATTCATTATAATGATAGTATATCAAAAAATGCCTGGGAACAAACACAGTTAATGAGTAGAAAGTGTTATTTATCTTTGAAAGCACCTGGAACTTTGGTAGACAAATCAGAAGATAGTATTCCAATTAAATTTTTAGGAAAAGAGCCTAATAAAAAGGATAGTGAAATAGGATATAAAAATTTTGCAGTTATTTCCAATCATATTTTATCAATAGAATGGCTTTCTTTATCGTCTCAAGGTCATAAAAGAATAAAATTTAATTGGAATAATAGCGAACTTTCATATCAATGGTTGATTCCTTAGACTTAATTTAATATATAACTTTTATCGTTTTGATTGTATAACTTGAAGTTTCAAAGGTGGTTTAAATTTCTAAAGTAGCTTTAATATCTGGAATAACTGGTCAGGATGGGTCCTATTTAGCAGAACTTTTACTTAAAAAAGGATATAAAGTTCACGGTATCGTTCGAAGGATTGCTCTTGAAGATGATGAGTACAGATTATTTAGAATAAAACATATTTTAGAAGATATTGAATTACACTCCGCTTCTTTAGAAAGTTATGCAAGTTTATTCAATATTATACATAAGGTTCATCCAAATGAAGTATATCATCTAGCGGCTCAAAGTTACGTAAGCTATTCATTTAAAGATGAATTTTCTACTTTAAATACAAATATTAATGGAACTCATAATATGCTATCAGCTATAAGAGAAATTGATAAGGATATACGTTTTTATTTTGCTGCATCCTCAGAAATGTTTGGAAAAGTTCATGAAACACCTCAAAGTGAGGATACCCCTTTTCACCCAAGGTCTGCTTATGGGATTTCAAAAGTTACTGGTTTTGATCTAACTAGAAATTATCGTGAAGCATATAGTTTATATGCAGCAAGCGGAATATTATTTAATCATGAATCTCCAAGAAGAGGTTTTGAATTTGTAACAAGAAAAATATCAAATGCTGTTGCAAGAATTAAAAAAGGTTTACAAAAAAAAGTTAAATTGGGAAATATTCAGGCCAAACGTGACTGGGGTTTTGCAGGAGATTATGTAGAAGCAATGTGGTTAATGCTTCAACAAAAGAATCCTGATGATTTTGTTATAGGCACAGGTCAATCAAATTCAATTGAGGAGTTTGCGAATTTAGCTTTCTCACATGTTGGACTAAACTATAAAGATTTTATAGAAATAGATCCAAGCTTAATAAGACCTGCTGAAGTTGATACATTAATAGCAAATTATAATAAGGCAAATAAAATCCTTGGATGGAATTACAAGGTTTCTTTTGAAAATTTAGTAAAAATTATGGTTGAAGCAGATTTAAAAAATATTACAGACCAAAAATCATAAAAAAAATTAATTTATAAATCTAGAAAAAAAAATTAATTCTACTATCTCATTAATTATTAATTAAATTAGGAGTTTTTTATGGAAATTTTTTTGCAATCATCAGATTATGTAGGTGTAACATTCTGGTTAGTTTCGGTTGCTATGGTAGCTTCAACAGCATTTTTCTTTTATGAAGGAATGTATGTTAAAGCATCATGGAGAACGTCAGTTGTTGTAGCTGGTTTAGTGACATTAATTGCTGCTATTCACTATTATTATATGAGAGGATTTTGGGTTCAAACCGGAGAATCTCCAACAATATATAGATATATTGATTGGTTATTAACTGTTCCCCTACAAATGATTGAATTCTATTTGATATTAATTGCTGTAGGTGCAGTAGTTTCATCTTTTGCTTTTTGGAGATTATTAATTGGAACTTTGATCATGTTACTTGGTGGATATGCCGGTGAAACTGGTTGGATATCTCCTGCATTAGGATTTGTAATTGGAATGTTTGGATGGATAATTATTATTTGGGAAATTTTTCAGGGAGAATCTAGTAAAGCTGCAAGTAATAATGATTCAATTAGACAAGCTTTTAACGCTTTAAGAATAATTGTTCTTTTTGGTTGGGCAATATATCCTATTGGCTATATTTTTGGTTTTTTGACACCTATGATAGGTGTCGGTGGCACATACGATAGTGCTTTGAATATAATTTATAATTTAGCTGATTTTATAAATAAAATACTTTTCGGTTTAATTATTTGGAATGTTGCTAGAAAAGACAGCCAATAAAAAAATAGTTGGCTGGGGCGGTAGGATTCGAACCTACGAATGCCGGCATCAAAAGCCGGTGCCTTACCGCTTGGCGACGCCCCAGCATAATTTCTTTTATTAATTGATTTTTAATCAATTACTGAATATTTCTAAATTTTCATTAGAAAACAACGTTATCTCACAAATTGATATAAAAAAGAATATATTTTTTTAAAATTCTTAATTCAGAGAATTATTTCTGACTATTAGGCTCCAATACCTAGGATATTTTTTTATGATTTCTTTGTGTGCTTTTTTGGCATGACTTAAACTATTAAAAGCAGCATAGCAACTAGAGCCACTGCCGCTCATTCCATTAAATACTGAATTCTCTAATCTTGATAAATTCATTATAATATTTTTTATAATAGGATAATTTTTCATAACTACTTTTTCCAAATCATTATTAAGTTGGATTATTTGTGACTTTGAAAATCGACGTTTATTAATAATTTTCTTATTAATAGTTGTTTTAAATTTTGAATAAATTTTTCTTGTAGATAAAGAAAAGTTTGGTTTTATTAAGATAAAATAATATTTAGGTATCTTAACAATACTAATTTTTTCTCCAATTCCTTGAATCAAACAATTTTTTGAATGCAAACACATTGGAATATCTGCGCCTATTTTAGAAAGTTCATTTTTAGACATAATTTTTTTTAATATTTTCATTTTTCTCAAACCTCTTAACACAGCAGCAGCATCTGCCGAAGCTCCGCCTAAACCGGCCCCATATGGAATATTTTTTTTTATCTCAATTTGTAAACATCTTTGCTTTTTTTCCTCATTCTTTAATAATAAAAGTATTTTTTTTATAATATCTTTACTAAAATATCCCTTTGGGGGTGAAAATTTTCCTTTATAAATAATAGAATTTTTTTTTGAAAACTTTATATTTATCTCATCAAATAAGTTAATAAAAGTAGCACAACTGTAAATATCATGATAACCATTTCTATTCTTATGGTTAATTTTTAAAAATAGATTTAATTTAGCTGGAGCAAAAAACTTCATTAGATAATTTTAATCTTTTATGACAAATAATAAAATACTAAATAACTTAAATTTTCTCATAGAATCAGGTGTACATGAATTTATGGAAGATTCCCCTCAAATTCGTTACAAAGAAAAAATCACAACTATTAAAAAGACTAATAATATAAGTGGGGATTTGACAAATCTAACAACCATAGAAGAATTAAAGTTAGCAATTAAAAACTTTGATAAATGTGAATTAAAGAAAAATGCACTTAATACTGTAATCTCTGATGGTAATCCAAATGCAAAAATTATGTTAATAGGTGAAGCGCCTGGAGCCGATGAGGATAAAGAAGGTATTCCTTTTGTAGGACGTGCTGGAAAATTATTAAATAAGATGCTTGAGGCTATAAATTTGAGCCGTGACAATGTATATATTACTAACATTGTTCCGTGGAGACCCCCCGGTAACAGACAACCAAAAAATGAAGAGATAATTATGTGTCTTCCATTTGTTCAAAAACATATAGAACTTATTAATCCAGATATACTTGTACTCCTCGGAGGAACTGCGGCAAAAGCAATACTTTTAACTGAAGAAGGTGTAATGAAGCTTAGAGGTAGATGGCATGAATATAGCAGTTATGGACTTCAAAATCCAATACCAACCAGAGTAATTTTCCATCCAGCTTTTTTATTGAGATCACCTACTTATAAAAAAGATACTTGGCTAGACTTGCAGAAAATTGAATCAAGGTTAAATAAAAAATAAATGAAACTTATAATTTTTTGTTTAACCACAATTACTTTTTTAGCCCAATCTTTCGCTCTTAGATGTAATGAAATTGATTACAATATAAGCAATGATTATAATAAGGTATTTAATACAAAAATACTTTCTGATGAAGATACAATACTTTATCAACAAATCTTTATATTACAAAAAGATTGTAAATTTAAAAAAGCTGATAAAAAAATTTTTAAAATTAAGAATACTATCTTGATGGGACATGTATTGGCTCAAAGATATTTACATCCAGATTGTTATCGTTCACAATTCTTAGAATTATCTTCATGGATGAAATTATATAATGATATGCCACAAGCAAAAAGAATATATCGATTAGCAATTAGAAGGATGCCAGAAGGTTACAAAAGACCCCCCGCTCCAATAAATTCAATTGGCATAAAAGAAAATTTAAAAAAAGTTGATAATAATTCTAAAAAATATCAAAGTACAATTTCGCTCAATAAAAATCAAAGAAAAGAAAAATATCAATTATTAATTAATATTAAATCTCGTGTTAACAAAGGTTGGCCCACAGGAGCATTAAAACTTTTAAATCAACAAAATACAAAAAAAATTCTTGATAAAGTAGAAATAAACCAACAAAAAGAACTGATTGCTAAAGGATATTTATTAGCAAATAAAGATGATCTTGCAATAAAATATGCCTTAGAGGCGTTGCAAAGTACTCCAGAAGAAGTGCCTTTTGCAAATTGGACAGCTGGAATTGCTGCTTGGAAGATAAAAGATTTTCAATTAGCATCTAAATTTTTTTCAAATTTTTCACTAGCACTAAAAGATGATCCGTGGCACCAATCGTCTGGTGCTTTTTGGGCTGCACGATCTTATGGAGAACTAAAAAATTATAAAGAAGTAAATTTTTGGTTAAAAATTAGTTCTAATAATATTGAAACTTTTTATGGGCAATTATCTAATAATATTTTAGGCACAAATAAATTAATTGATTGGAGTCACGAAAAAATAGACTCCAAAGATGAAAAAATTTTCCTTAATATCCCAGCAGGTAAAAGAATCATGGCATTAATACAAATTGGCCGTGTTATAGAAGCTGAAGATGAGATCATTAAGATTAATAAAATTTTAAATGAATCAGTAGCCTATGCATCACTGGGGATTGCAAGACATTTTAATTTAGCTGAAACACAGTTAAAAATTGCATATAAACTAAGTTCAACAGGAAAAAAAATTCCATTAAAATATTTTTATCCAATTCCCAATTGGGTTCCAAAAAATGGTTTTTACGTTAACAAATCACTTATTTTTTCTTTCATGCATCAAGAGTCAACATTCAATAAAGATGCAAAAAGCAGAAAAGGTGCAATGGGATTAATGCAAATAATGCCAAGAACAGCAAAGTTTATTTCAAAAAATAAAAAAGTAAAAAGAGGTAATAAAAATGTATTGCTCGATCCTTTAATAAATATTGAAGTTGGACAAGAATATATTAATTATTTACTAAAATTGGACATAGTTAACAATAACCTAATTTATATGGCTGCTGCATATAATGGTGGCCCAGGAAATTTACAAAAATGGTTAAAAGAAACATATCACAATAATGATCCTTTATTATTTATGGAAGGAATTCCTTCAAGAGAAACAAGATGGTTCATGGAAAAAATCCTAACAAATTACTGGATTTATCAAAATCAATTTGACCAACATTCTTTATCATTAATTGAATTGGCAAAAGGAAATGATCCTGTATATTCATTTTGAATAAGAAAATAAAATGGAAAAAAAGGATAAGTCAAAAAAATTTATACCCATCAATATTTGTGTACTAACAATATCTGATACCCGTGATGAAAGTAATGACAAATCAGGAATTTTACTTTGTAACAAAATTAAATTATCAAAACATATTGTTTATGATAAAAAAATTGTTAAAGATAATCCGAAATTAATTAGCAAATATATTAAAGATTGGTCGTCAAATAAGAATATTGATGTCATTATTTCTACTGGTGGTACAGGATTAACTGGCAGAGATTCTACTCCGGAAACGATAAAAAATTTAGCAGACAAAATAATTGAAGGTTTTGGTGAAATTTTTAGATTAATTAGTTTTAAAAAAATTGGCACTTCAACAATTCAATCACGTGCGCTTGGAGCGATTATTAATGGGACATATGTTTTTGCATTACCTGGCTCCACTTCGGCTTGTAATGATGCTTGGAATGAAATTCTTGTGCATCAACTCGATATTAGACATCAACCTTGTAACTTCATAGAATTAATTCCAAGATTAAAAGAGAAATAGGCTATTATCTGAAAAATATTAATTTCGAAAAAAGATTTGGAAAATTAGTAATTGGAGTTGACGAAGTGGGTCGCGGTCCCTGGGCAGGTCCTGTAATTGCTGCTGCTTGCCATTTTCCTAATATAGAAAACAAACATATAAATTTTGAATTGTTTGATGATTCAAAAAAGTTATCACCAAAAAAAAGGAAAGATTCTTATATGCACCTTTTAGATTTACATAAAAGAAAATTAGTAAAATTTCAAATTGGTATCTCAAGTGTAAAAGAAATTGATAATTTAAATATTTTACAAGCTTCTTTACTAGCAATGAAAAGAGCTTTGATCAAAATTTCTTATAATAATTATATGGTTTTAATTGATGGAGTATATAAACCAAACTTAAGAAATTTAAATTGCAAAACTATAATTAGAGGTGATCAAAAATTTATATCTATTGCTGCTGCATCAATTATTGCTAAAGTTCAAAGAGATCAAATAATGCAAAATATTGCAAAAAAATATCCAAATTATGGTTGGCAAACAAATATGGGTTATGGAACTAAAGAGCATATAAATGCAATAAAATCAGTTGGTATATGTAAACACCACAGAAAGACTTTTAAACCTATTAAATCATTTATCCATAATAAATTATAATTATGTTGATAAGTTTAATTGACCTAGATTCATTTATTGATAAAGATTCTTTTTTATGAAAAATTTTGTTAATAAAATATATCATGCTGAGTGTTTGGAAATTTTAAAAAAAATTCCAAGTAAATCAATTGATTTAATATTTGCAGATCCTCCATACAACCTACAACTAAGAGATACATTATATAGGCCAGACCAAAGTGAAGTTGAGGCTGTAAATGAAAGTTGGGATAAATTTAGTAATTTTACAGAATATGATGATTTTACAAAAAATTGGTTAACCGAATGCAAAAGATTATTAAAAGATGGGGCCGCTATTTGGGTTATAGGAAGTTATCATAATATTCTTCGTGTTGGAAAAATTATGCAAGATTTAAATTTATGGATACTTAATGATATTATTTGGCATAAAACAAACCCTATGCCAAATTTCAAAGGGACACGTTTTACAAATGCTCATGAAACACTATTATGGGCTACGACTTCAAGAAAAAGTAAATATACTTTCAACTATCAAAGCATGAAAACTTTTAATGAAGATAAACAAATGAGAAGTGATTGGTATATTCCAATATGTTCTGGAAAAGAAAGATTGAGATCAGAAGATAATACTAGATCGCACCCTACTCAAAAACCTGAGGCCCTACTTAAAAGGATTTTATTATCAACAACAAATCCAGGAGATATCATACTTGATCCTTTTCTAGGATCGGGAACTTCAACTGCAGTTGCTAAAAAAATTGGAAGAAATTATATAGGAATTGAAAAAGAAAAAAATTATTATGATTTAGCGAAATTAAGATTAAAAAATACTTTAAAATTGGCCGATAAAGATATTAATATAGATAAAACAAAAAAAGAATTACCAAAAGTTCCTTTTGGAGAATTGGTTGAACAAGGCTTAATCCCACCAGGTTCCTTTCTAACTGATTCTAAAAATAAATTTAAAGCTAGGGTTAAGATAGATGGAAGCATAGCAACAAAAGATTATATTGGATCTATTCATAAGGTAGGTGCTTCGGTTCAAAACTTGCCAAGTTGTAATGGTTGGGATTATTGGTATATAAAATCTAATAAAAAAATAAAATTAATAGATTCTATTAGAACTGAATACAGATCAAAGAAAATAACATAGAATTTTCTAAGATAAATAACTTCTTATTACTAACTTCATTAATGTCGGCATCTTTAATGATTCAAAATTTTTTATTGAATACCAGTAATAATTGACCAATTTTTTCCTTTTTGTATGAGAGATGAATAAATCTAAAAATAGTGTGAAATGTGAGAATTGGTATTTTATTTTTTTATTCATTTTTTTATATTTTAATTTTACAGGACTATACTCTTCTATTTGTTTTTTGGTGAGAGGTCTTTTCACCCAATCTGACGTAGGTACTTCTAACATAGAAGGCAACATGCCTTTTGAAGATCTTTTTCTAAGAAGTATTTTATCATTATCGATTGTTAAGTAAGCACATGCATATTTTTTAGGCTTTAGTTTACTTGAGAGCTTGTCTTTTAATGGAATGACATTGGTTAGATTCTTTTTGTAAGCTAAGCACTTTGATTGAATAAAGCAAATATTACATTGTGGGTTGCGTGGTTTACAAACTAAAGATCCAAAATCCATTAAAGCTTGGGCCATATCTCCTGATCTATTCTTATAGATGAATGCTTCAGAAAATTCTTCGATTTGGTTTTTAATTCTTTTAATATTTTCATTTAAACCATAAATTCTTGCTATAATTCTTTCAATATTTGCATCAATTGGCATCACTGGCTTATTATAGGCAATAGCTAATATTGCTAAGGCAGTGTAATTTCCAATCCCAGGAAGTGATAATAAGTCTTTTTTAGTGTCAGGGACTTTGCCATGAAATTTTTTAGAAATAATTTTTGCACTCTTTAATAGATTTATTCCCCTATTGTAGTATCCTAAACCAGACCAAAATTTTAATACCTGGTTTTCTGAAGCTTTACTTAATTTATTACATGAGGGCCATAATTTCATAAATTCTGAATATTTTTTTATTACATGAGGGACAGTTGTTTGTTGTAACATTATTTCACTTATTAGAACTTGATAAGAATTTATTGATTTTGCTTGAAATTTTTGCCTCCAAGGTAAAACACGTCCATTTTTTTCATACCAGTTTATAAGCTCTTTTTTTATATATTTTGTATTTTTAGACATGTAATTTTTTGAAATTAAATATTAACATAGTATATATTGATTTTTAAGATACAAAATTTAATAACAATGAATAAAAAAGATCAAAGAGTGTATAATCCAGTAAAAGTTTCAGATGCTTTAGGCAAATTAAAAAAAAAATTATACTCAGGTTTGAACAAATCAGAATTTATAGTAAATACAAAATGGAAAGAAATTGTTGGTGATTTTTTTTCTGAATATAGTCAACCAGAAAAAATACATTTCATAAACTATAATGAAAATAAAGAATCAAAAAATGAATATGAAGGGATACTTCATGTTAAAATAGCAAATGCTGCAGCCCTTGAATTTCAACATTTTAACAATAAAATCATAGAAAAAATAAATTCGTATCTAGGTTATAGGGCTATAACAAAAATAGTTTTGCACCAAGTGCCAAATGTAAAAAAAATTCCTTATAATTTAAGCATTTCAAAAGGAAAAAAAAATATGACAATAAATGAAAAAAATGTCATAAAAAAAACAACTTCAAAAATTAAGAATAAAGATCTGGAAAAAGCATTAATAAAACTCGGCGAATCAGTAATAACATATAAAAGATAGATATGAAAAATATATTAATAAAGATAACTTTTATTATATTCATGGGTACTTTTTTTTCTTTTAGTGAGGCTCGTATATTATATGCAAAAGAAAATTTATTAATAACAGAAAATGATTGGGTAATTGGTGATCCAGATGCGCCTGTTACTATGATAGAATATGCTTCTCTGTCTTGTCCTCATTGTGCTGCTTTTCATAAAAATACCTTCCCAATAATAAAAAAAGAATACATTGATACAGGTATTGTAAAATTTATTTTTAGAGACTACCCTTTAAATTATCCAGCATTAGAAGGAAGTATGATTGCTCGTTGTGCAGGACAAAAAATGCATGCAAAATATATTAGCACGCTCTTCAATCTACAAAAAAAATGGGTAGTAGCAAATAACTCAAAAGAGCTACTTTTTGATATTGTTAAAAATGGCGGAATAACTCAAGAAGAGTTCGACAAATGTTTAGCAAATAAAGAATTAGAGAATCAAATCTTAAATGATTTATTATACGCCCAAAAAACTTTTAATATAAAAACTACACCCTCATTTATAATTAATGGAAAATTAATTGAAGGAAATAAGTCAGTAGACAAATTCAGAAATGTTATAGAAAACATACTAACAAAATAAATATGATTTTTAGAAAACTTAAATTAAAAGGATTTAAATCTTTTGTTGAACCTACAGAAATAGTAATTGAACCAGGATTAACAGGAATAGTGGGTCCGAATGGTTGTGGTAAATCAAATTTAGTTGAAGCTTTAAGATTTGTAATGGGAGAGCTATCTCCTAAACAAATGAGAGCAGGTGAATTGGATGATGTAATCTTTAATGGAACTTCTGAAAAACCTGCCTGGGATATTGCAGAAGTTTTAATTGAATTAGACAATAAAGATCGCAAGGCACCAAAATTGTTTAATGATAAAGATGAAATTGAAGTAGTTAGAAGAATTTGGAGAGGAGAAGGTTCTGAATATAAAGTTAATGGTAAAGATGTTCGTTTAAAGGATGTACAATTGCTTTTTGCTGATGCAGCAACAGGAGCAAGATCTACTTCAATGGTCAGCCAAGATAGAGTTGGGGCCCTAATAACTGCAAAACCTGAACATAGAAGAGCTTTATTAGAAGAAGCAGCTGGGATAACTGGATTACATGCAAGAAGGCATGAAGCAGAATTAAGACTTAATTCTGCAAGTAATAATTTAGATAGAGTTAAAGATATTCTGGCTGAACAAGAATCACAACTTGCAAATTTAAAGAAACAGTCTCGTCAAGCAATTCGATACAAAAATATACAAGATGATATCAAAAGAGCTGAAGCAGCATTATTTTATAAAAAATGGTCAGATGCACAAAAAAAATTAGAAGAAGAAAAAAATAAATTAAATGATCATGAGGAATTAGTTAATACACAAACAAGAAATGTTGCTAGGATTAATGTAGAATTTGAAGAGCAGCAAAGTAAAATTCCAGATTTGAGAAACAAGGATAATACAATTACTGCTGAACTTCAAAAATGCACTCTTACATTAGATAATTATGAAAAAGATATAGATAGAATTGGAGATACTACTCAAGATTTAAATAATAGATATAAACAAATTGAAGACGATATATTAAGAGAAGAGGCATTAGCTGAGAATGCAAAAATTAATTTACTAAATGTTCAACAAGAACGTAATAAATTACAACAACAAGGAGATTTATTTCCAGAAAAGTCAAGTAGCTTAAATAAAACAAATGATGATTTATCCAATCACATTATTGATTATCTTGATTTTGAAGATGGCTTGGAAAAAGCACTAGCAAGTGTTTTTGGAGATGATTTAATGGCCTCAATTGATGAAAAAGAAAAAGTTCATTGGAAAAATTTCAAAATATCCTCTGAAAAAACTGAATTTCCCAGTAACATTATCCCTTTAATCAACTTGGTGAAATCTCCAGAAAATCTTCAAAAAAAACTTGGGTATGTTGGTTTGATTAAAGAAACTGATAATGCTAACGAAATACAAAAATCACTTAAAGATGGTCAGGTATTAGTTAGTGAACATGGTGAGATATGGCGATGGGATGGATTTACGTCAGATGGAAAGCAAAACGATTCTATTAAGGCTCTTGTTGAACAATTAAAAAATAGAAGAATAAAAGAATTAACTAAAGAAGAAAGATCTTGGCATGACTTAATGATTGGAGCAAATAATCGTGTAGAAGAATTAAAAAACAGAAAAAATGATATTGAAAATAATTTAAAAAAATTAGAATTAAAGCCTGACGAGATTACTATAGAAAAAGAAAAAATTAATAGATTGATTGATGAACATAAGATTAAAAAAACAAAATCATCTTCAGAATTAATGTCCGCAGAAAAACAGGCAAACGAAATAAATAAAGATTTAAAATTACAAGAAATTAAACTTGGAGATTTAAGAGAAGAAAAAGTAAGAATGGAGGGTATTATTTCAACACATAATGAAACTCTTAATCAGATTGCAGAAAGAATAAAGGAAAAATTAGATTGTTTACCTGAAAATTTAGTAGAAGTAGGGAATATAAATTTAGAAGGAACAATTCCAAACTTAGATGAATTAGAATCCAAATTAGAAAAATTAAATCAAGAACGTGAGAGACTCGGGGGAGTAAATCTACTCGCTGAACAAGAAGCTACTGAATTAGAAGAAACTGTTAATGAAGTTAGAAAAGAAAGAGAAGATTTAATTAAAGCAATCCAAAAATTACGTGATGGAATTTTACAACTTAATAAAGAAGGAAGGCAAAGATTATTAGCAGCTTATGGTGTTGTAAATGAAAATTTTCAAAAATTATTTAATAGATTATTTGGAGGAGGTAAAGCATATCTAAAATTTACAGATGAAAATGATCCGCTAGAATCAGGTCTTGAAGTTTTTGCTAGCCCTCCAGGTAAGAAATTACAAAATTTAATTCTTTTATCTGGCGGTGAAAAAGCTTTAACTGCTTTATCACTATTATTTGCTGTATTTTTATCAAATCCAGCTCCAATTTGTGTATTAGATGAAGTTGATGCAGCTTTAGATGATACAAATGTAGATAGATTTTGTAGTCTAGTTGAAGAAATTACTCGTTCTTCAAGTACGAAATTTTTAATTATAACTCATCATAGAATGACCATGGCAAGAGTAAATAGATTGTTTGGAGTCACAATGCCTAATAGAGGGATTTCACAAATAGTTTCAGTTGAGTTAGAGGAAGCAGAAAAGATTCGTGAAGTTAAATAAATGAAGTTTAAACAAGATATAAAAGATTTAAAAAATAAAATTAATAATTTAGATAAGCTATCAAATAAAAAAAATCAAAATCAAAATAATAAGAAAGGCATATCTTTTGGATTTAGAATCGGTGTTGAAATTGTTGCAGCAATAACTGTAGGGGTTATAATAGGTATTATTGTGGATAAATATCTTCAAACAAAGCCATTTGGATTGATAATATTTTTTATTTTAGGTTCAATAGCTGGATTTTTAAATATATATCGTGTAATGCGTCGCATTGAAAAACAATGATGATAAATAGATAGTTCAAATAATGGCATCAACCGAAGATCATAATCATAGCCCCCTTGCACAGTTTGAAATTAATTCAATAATTGATTTAAATATAGGCAACCTGAATGTATCATTTACAAACTCTTCTGTAGCAATGGTAACAACAGTAATTTTTATAGTTACTTTTTTAACGATGACAGTAAAAAAAAGATCAATAATTCCATCACGAATGCAAGTTATTTCAGAATCAATTTATACTTTTATTGCACAATTACTCCAAGATACGGTTGGGGAAGATGGTAGAAAATACTTCCCGTTTGTATTTACAATTTTTATGTTTGTATTAATAGGCAATATGGTAGGAATGATTCCTTATAGTTTTACCTTTACTAGTCATATTATTGTAACTTTTGCATTAGCCACTGTAGTTTTTATAGGAGTCACTATTCTGGGCTTTATAAAGCATAAAATGCATTTTTTTTCTTTTTTTGTTATCCCTGGATTACCTATATATATGTTGCCACTTTTAATACCAATTGAAATTATATCCTATTTATCAAGACCAATAAGTCTTTCTGTTAGATTATTTGCCAACATGTTAGCTGGACACACATTGCTAAAAGTTTTTGCAGGTTTTGTTGTATCACTTGGTATTGCTGGGGTTTTTCCCTTAGCTTTTATTGTTGCTTTAACAGGTTTAGAGATATTAATAGCTTTTTTACAAGCATATGTATTTGCTATACTCACATGTTTGTATATTAATGATGCGCTACATTTACATTAACTTTAGATAGGAGGAAACATGGAAATTGAAGCTGCAAAAGTAATCGGTGCTGGACTAGCTGTAATAGGTGTTATTGGTTCAGGGATCGGAATAGGTAATATTTTTTCTTCATTTATTGAAGCGGTAGGAAGAAATCCAGCTGCAAGATCTGAGGTATTTACAATGACTATGCTAGGTTTCGCATTAGTTGAAGCAATAGCTTTGTTTGCACTGGTTATAGCTCTTGTTATATTATTTGGTTAATAATACCTAACTCATAATATAATGCCGCAATTAAATCCTGAATTTTTTGTATCGCAAATTTTTTGGCTTACAATAACATTTGTATTTCTATTTATATTCTTATGGAAAATATCTATCCCTAAGATAAGAAATGTCTTAGATAGTAGAGAGAAAAAAATAAATAATGATTTAGAAGATGCAAAAAAATTTCAAAAAGAAGCTGAAGAAATTCAAAATCAACTAGAAAATGATCTAGAAAAGGCAAAAACAAAATCTCAGGATTATATAAAAAAATCAGTAACCGATTTTAACGATGAAATTGAAAAAAAATTATTATCATTAGATAAAGAAATTGAAATAAGCATTATGGATTCAAATAGAGAAATTGAAAAAAATAAAAGAAATTTAATTCAAGATGCAAAGGATCAAATCCAGGAAATAGTTTCTTTTTCAATAAAAAAAATTACTGATGAAAATATAGAAATTAAAAAATGAATAATAATAAAAGCAGTTTAGGGGAGCTATGTTAATCTTTGAAGATCCAAAATTTTGGACGTTTATAGCATTTATAATCTTTATATTGGCAATGATTAAACCTACTAAAAATATGGTCTTAACAAACCTAGATAGTAGAATAGATACAATTAGAAAAAGTATAGAAGAATCAGAAAAACTAAAAGAAGAAGCTCATCAATTATTAATAAATATAAAAAAAAATAAAAAAAATCTAGAAAAAGATATAGAAAACATACAATTCGAAGCTAAAGAAAAAATTACTTCTATTAAAAATGAAATTACTGAAAAGTTCGAAAAACAAGTAACTAGACGAAAAATAATTGCGGAACAACAAATTAAAAGACTAGAGATAGACGCAATAAGTGAAATAAAAAAACAAATAATAGATGATTCTATAAATCAAGCTTTAGAAATCATTAAAACAAACTTAAGCCCACAACTTAAAGAAAAGTTCATAAAAAAATCTATAAAGGAACTAAATTTATCTTTAAGAAATTAATTATTAATATATTTATACTTCTCTTCAGTTAGAGCAAAACCAATTACAATATTATAATTTATATTTTTTATAGGTAAATATTGATCCAAACTTTCGGTTATTTCGGTTTCTTTATTTTGTAAATTAAATTTGCCATTTATATTAAATAGCTGTGAATCTAATATGTTTTTATTTTCATCTAAAATTTTAACAAAATAAGAAAGATTATACTCTTCAATCTCTTCATTTAATGGGGTCAAAATAAATAGAATGTCTAATGAAGAAATTATTGCATCTTCGTTTATTTTTTGGCACTGAATCCTAAAATTATTTATTGTTCCAATATATTCCATACTAAAATTTTTTAATTTTAAACTATCCTTTGTAAAAAAATAATTCTGGTGCTCTGTTGATATAAATGTTTCAGGACAGGTTATATTGACATAATTATCCTTTTTTGAAGAGCAAGATACTAAACAAATTAGAACTAAAAATATAATTATATTTATTTTCATAAATCCTGTAATATGCTATTTTTCATATTATATTGTTTTAGATACATATTAAATGGCATTAAGTAATCAAAAAATTAAAAAAAAACCTAATATAAATCTTTACCTTGCTAACCCAAGAGGATTTTGTGCTGGGGTTGATAGAGCAATAAAAATGGTTGAGGAATGTTTAAATTTATATGGGAAACCAGTATACGTAAGACATGAAATAGTTCACAATCGCTATGTAGTGGAAAAATTAAAAAAACGTGGAGCCATATTTGTTGATACTTTAGATGAAGTCCCAAATGAAAAATATCCAGTAATATTTTCTGCTCATGGAGTACCAAAATCAGTACCTGTTGAAGCAAAAAAAAGGAAGCTTACATTTTTTGATGCGACTTGCCCATTGGTAAGTAAAATTCATAGAGAGGTTGAGTACTTTGATAAAAAGAATTTTGAAATCATACTTATAGGACATCGTAATCATCCAGAAGTTATAGGAACTATGGGACAAATTGATTCAAAAAAAATCCATCTTGTAGAAAATATAGAAGATGCAAAAAAATTAAATTTAGACGATTTAAATAATTTATCATATGTTACGCAAACTACTTTATCAGTTGATGACACATATGAAATAATTCAAATTTTAAAAAAACGTTTTCCAAAAATTGTAGGACCTAAAAAAGAAGATATATGTTATGCAACAACAAATAGACAAGATGCAGTAAAAAAAATTGCAAGTAAATGTGACAGAGTTATAATTATTGGTGCATACAATTCTTCAAACTCACTAAGATTAGTTGAGGTTGCAAAAAACAGCGGATGTAAAAAAAGCTTACTGATACAAAATAATAAAGATTTTAAATGGGATCAGATTATTAATAATGAAAATATTGGTTTATCTGCTAGCGCTTCAGCCCCAGAAGATCTTATATTAAATTTTATTGAAGAATGTAAAAGAAGATATGTTGTAAATATTATTCAAGATAACTCAATTAAAGAAGATGTAGTATTTAATATTCCATCAAATCTAAAAAGAGTTTCATAAAATAAATGGCAGTTTACACTAACATTAGTCAAAAGGAGCTAGAAGAATTACTTAAACAATATAGTTTAGGAAATTTAATAAATTTTGAGGGAATTTCAGAAGGAGTTGAAAACACTAATTTTAAGATTACTACAACTGCTAATAATTTTATTTTAACAATCTTTGAAAAGAGAGTTGCAGTGGAAGAACTTCCTTTTTTTGTAGAACTAATGAATCATCTTTCTAAAAAAGAATATAAATGCCCAATACCAATTTCTGATATAAAAGGTGAACATATAATAAAGATAAAGAATAAACCAGGTATTATAGTCTCTTTCGTTAATGGCAACTGGGTAAAAAAAATTGAAAATATTCACTGCGAGCAATTAGGAAATTATTTAGCTTTATTACATCTTGCAACCAAAGATTTTAAATTAAAAAGAAAAAATTCTATGGGAAATAATAATTGGGAAAAAATTTTTAATAAATTTAGATCGAAAAAAAAGGATATTTATGGATATATATTTGATGAAATAAATAAAGAATTAAGTGTGTTGCAAAGAGAATGGCCTCGAAATTTACCTTCAGGAGTAATACATGCCGATCTTTTTCAAGATAATGTATTTTTTGAAAATGATAAATTTTCAGGTATCATTGATTTTTATTTTGCATGCAATGATTATTATGCATACGAACTAGCTATATGTTTAAATGCGTGGTGTTTTGAAAGTGATCAAAGCTTTAATACAACTAAGGCTAGATTAATTTTAAATAATTATCAAAATTATAGACCGTTGTCTAATGATGAGAAGAATTCGTTTCATATATTAGCAAGAGGCGCTGCATTAAGATTTTTATTGACCCGGCTAAATGATATAATTTTTCATCCACCTGATGCAATTGTAAGGCCAAAGGATCCCACAGAATATTTAAAAATATTAAATTTTCACAGGCATATTAAATCTACTAGAGACTATGGATTAGAGGATTAATGACTATCGATATTTTTACTGATGGAGCTTGTTCAGGTAATCCAGGAGTAGGCGGTTGGGGGGCTGTTATCATTGAAAATAATAAAATATTTAATCTTCATGGCGGCTGCGACAATACTACTAATAATAAAATGGAACTAACTGCCGTAATTAAGGTTTTACAACATTTTAAAAAAAGAAAAGATGTGAATATCTTCACCGATAGTAAATATGTGAAAAATGGAATAACAGAATGGATACATAAATGGAAAATTAACGGATGGAAGACAGCTAATAAAAAACCCGTAAAGAATAAAGATTTATGGATTATTTTAGATCAAGAAATTACAAAACATAAAATAAATTGGCAATGGATAAAAGGTCATTCACAAAATAAATTTAATGAATTGGCAGATCAATTAGCAAGAAAATATATTGAGAATTAGTTTGATAAAAATCTATTTATTTTATCACCTACTATATCACCAGCTTCAATAGTTATTGTATGTTTTAATTTCTTTAAAATTTCTAGTTTAGCGTTAGGTATTGCCTTAGCTATTTTTTTATTCATATCTTGATTACAACCAATGTCATTTTCTCCTGTCAAAACTAAGCAGGGCATTTTTAATTCATTTAACCATGGACTCATTTCTGTTAACGCATATATTTTAAAAACATTTAAAAATGTTTTAATATCTGTTTCATAAACTTGTTTCATTCTTTTATCAATTATGTGCGGATTATTTATAATAAATTCATCAGTAAACCAACGAGAAATAAGATTAGGCAAAATATTTTTAATTCCTTTATCTTTTATATTCTCAATTATTTGCAAAACTTTTTTTTGATCTTCTTTAGTTCTGAATGCAGCTGTGCTTAACAATGATACTGAATAAACTTTATCAGGAAATTTTCTAGCATATGCCGGTCCAATCATGCCTCCAAGACTGTGACCAACTATATGAATTTTTTTCATATTTAAATGTGATCTAAGAGACTCAAGGTCTGCGACTAAATCTAATAAAGTAAAATTACTGTTATCAGGATTTGAATCTCCATGTCCTCTAAGATCATAACTTATGCATTGATATTGATTTTTTAATTTTTTTATTACATTGCTCCATGTATATTTTCTTGAACCAATTCCATGAACAAATATAATAGGGAAACCTTCCCCAATAATATTATAGGAAATTCCAAATCTTACCGCCATAAATATTATCCTGTATTTTTCATTGCTGCTGCAATACCTGCAATAGTAACCATTATAGCATCATTAAAATTATCTCTTTCTTTTTTATTTAATTTTTTTTGATTCATTTTTTTCATAATATTTGCCTGTAATAAATTTAATGTTTCAGCATATGTATTTCTAACTCTTACTGATTCTCTATATCCTTTACGTTGATCAACAATATTTTTTGGTATAATTTTTTTATTTAAATAAATTAAAGATGAAAGTTGTTTTCTTAATTTTTGTCCGGTAATTTTAAGGTTGCTATCTGC
>CEUZ01292160.1_pt1 | contig 22822 bp, 22 predicted proteins | sample 361511 | NCBI WGS metagenome assembly CEUZ01 (sample SAMEA2622822, study PRJEB7988) | marine metagenome | biome: marine biome (ENVO:00000447); feature: surface water layer (ENVO:00002042); material: "saline water (ENVO:00002010), including plankton (ENVO:xxxxxxxx)" | depth 5 m | reverse complement strand
AGTACTAATAGCTCAATTGGCTTGATTTATGCACTGAAAAAAGTTTTGTTTTTTGTATTCAGATTAAATTTTTAATAAAAGAAATTTTGTATATTATTTTTTTCTAAAACCTGTTTAACTAAATTATACTGTTCTTTTAAATAATTTTTTTTAATTAAATTGATATTAAAATTCATATTCATTAGAATTATTTTTTTTTCTCCAAAAATAATATTTAGCGTATGTAAGGCAGTTGTATAAAAACCTGCTATTAAAAAAGGCATAGTTTTTTGCTTGCTTGCGTAAAGCTCAATTGGTTCATTTATAATATTATTTACAATTACATTTTTTGGAAAGTTAATTTCATTAATTTTTTCATTTCTATGTGGAAAATAAGTTATATTTTTATCTATAAATTTTTTTGAAAAATCATTGATAATTGAATTGTAGGTGCTTTTATCAAAAAGTCCAAATGTTACCGCTGGGGATCCAAGTAGCCATATATCATTATTTGAAATATTACTTATCTGAATTTTTGTTTTTAAAAAGCTAAAATTATTTTTGATAGATTTCTTAACATCTAAATCGAAGTAGGAAAAGAGATTATAATCTTTGACTTTTATGTCGTTATCACTAAATACTAATAAATCTAAACCATCATCCAAAAAAACAACTTTTGTAGATCCGTTGTATATAGCTTTAAATAAAGTGTATTCTCTATCTCCAACAATACATAATGATTTATTTATTTTAAATGTTTTTAATATTTTTAAAATAAAGCTACCAAACTTTTCATCAAATAATTCTTTTAAAAAGACGAATTCATTTTTTATACCAATCTCACTTCGGTGTATTTGTTGTATTTGCTTGATGGAATTGTCTGATGGAAAACCAGCTATTATTTTAACTTTATAATCATTACTATTATGATTTTTTAAATATTCTATTAGGCTTAAATACTCTTGTGGTGAATTTATTAAATATATTTCTTTTCCAAATAAAATTTTAATAATTATCTTTAATGAATAATAAATTTTTTTAAATTTTTTCAACTAAATCCTCTAGATATTTGCTTTGGGATATTTTTTATTTTAAAATTATTATAAATCCACCTTGGATCTCTCAAGAAAGCTCTTGCAATAGCCACAAAATCAACTTTTTTCCCTACGACTTTTTTTAAAAGATTTGGGTAATTTAAATTGCCTGAGACTCTAACCAATATTTTTGTTTTTTTTTTTATTTTTGTAGCCAACCTTAATCTGAAAGCTTTTTTATTAGGATTTAAATTTGTCTTTGTTAAAATTCCACCAGAGGAAACACAAACATAGTTTAAGCCAATTTTTTCCAGCTGCTTAACAAAATAAACTGCCTGGTTAATATTTATTCCATTTTTTAGATGGTCTGTAGCTGTAATTCTTGCACCTAAAATTTTATTTTTTGGCCAAATTTTATTTATTTTTTTCATAATTAATGTTGGCAATCTTAAACGGTTTTTTAAACTGCCACCGTAAATGTCTGTCCTTATATTTGAGATGGGCGAAATAAATTGATGAAGTAAATAACCATGAGCCATATGAATTTCTATTCCATCAAAACCAATTTTTTTAGCTAATTGCGCGGTATTTAAATAATCTTGAATTATGTTTTTAATTTTTTTTTGTGATAGTTCAACAGGATTAGGCCATCCTTTATCTTTTTTTATTTTAGATGCTGAATATGTTTTCCAAGGAGATTGTTTTTTATTTAATGTAGAATTTTTTTTAACCCATGGTATATTTGCGGAACCTTTTCTTCCTGCATGTGCTATTTGTAAACAAATAGGAATATTAGATATTTTTTTTAAATATAAAAATAATTTTTTCATTTCACGATATTGTTTTTTTGTCTTAAGACACAAATCTGCGTGAGTTATTCTGCCATTCATATTAACAGCGGTAGATTCAATTGTTAGCATGCCCGCACCTGATGTTGCTAAACTACCAAGGTGAGCGTAATGCCATTCTGTAGGGCAACCATTTTTAGCAGAGTACTGACACATTGGAGAAACTATTATTCTGTTGTTCAATAAAATTCCTGCAACTTTTATTTTATTAAAAATCATTTTTTAACAATAAAATCATTGTGGGGATGAAAAATTGCTCCAGGATATGACCAGTAAGTTTCTATAAAAAGTTTTCCTAACCCTTTTCCAAGTTTAGGAAGATGGGGAACTCCATCACTATCAATCATTGAGGAAAATGGTACCGCTATTCTTAACCACTCACCAGATGGTTGTTCATCATATATAAATCTTAAATAGATAGCATATTCCATAGGAACGGGAGAAAAACCTTTAGACTTTAATTTAAGATAGATTTTTTTAAGAGTAGTGGGTTTTTTAAATCCTAATTTTTTTACATTAATCCTGTATAAATGAATAACTCTATTTTTTTTGTATTTTTTGTTTTTATTTTTTTTTACTATGTTCTCCACCCAATGACTAACTACATATTTCTTTTTTAATTTAATTAAGCATTTATGTAGGTTTGTGACTTGAACATTTTTTATTGTTTTCCAATACATTAAAAACTAAACCAATTTTAAATATTAAGTTGCTTTTTTAAAGCTATTTTCTGTTGACTTGTGCACATACGAACATATACTGTTCAATAGTTGAACAGTCAACTATTAAATTTTTTAAATAATAAAAATGGTAAAAAATCTACACATAATATAATTAATGGACATTTGCGGAGTTATAGCTACTAGAAAACATTCAAAAAGAGTAAAGTATAAAAGTATTAGAAAATTTGGTTCTTCAAATTTAACAATAATAAAAATTAATCAAGCTTTAAAAATAAAGAAATTTAAAAATATTTATTTTTCGTCGGATATTCCGCAGTTAAATAAATATGCTTTAAAAAAAGGTTTAATATTAATAAATAGACCAAAAAAATATCTTGGCAAATGTACGATAAGTGATCTAGCGCCATATCTTGCGAAATTTATAAAAGAAAAACATATATGTTATTTAATGAATACTTCACCTTTATTAAAAACCAAAACTTTACAAAAAGCAGTTAACGTATATGGAAAGTTAAATTTTTTGAAATTTGATGGATTAAATACTTTTGAAATTGTAAAGGAATTTTTGTGGGACAAAAAAAAACCAATTAATTATAAATTAAGTAAACAACCTATGTCACAAAATTTAAACGGGGTATTTAAGCATGTACCTGCTATAGCCATTATGTCTAAAAGTAAAATAATAAAATATAAAAATGTTCTTGGCAAAAAACCTTACAAGATGTTTTTAACAAAACCAGAGTCTTTTGATATAGATACAATGTACGATTTTAAATTAGCTGAAATGTACTACAAAAATAAACTCCCTTTCTAAACCTATGTGGAGACGTTTTTTATTTATCATTAATCTTTTTTATAAAAATAAATTTATTTTTAGAAATCCTGAAAAACATGAATTGGTAATTTTTGATGATATATCATTATCTGATATAGAAAACTTACTATTTAAATATAATTTTTTCGTTCTACAAACAAGAATTGAAAAAATAAAAAAAGTTTATTTAACCTTAAAAATAATTAAATACGTTTTAAAAAATTATAATGGAAATATAATGACCGCATATCTTGTTTCATTATTAGAAATCATTAATCCAAAAATTGTTATTACAAATATACACAATTCCTTAAAATTTTATGATGTTGCAAAAATACTTGATAAAAAAATAATTTTTATCGCTATTCAAAACGGAGCTCAATACGAAATAAAAAAGTATAAACACTTATACAAATCAAAAAGGATTAATTTTGATTTATCTAAAAAAATTTACATCCCAAACTTTTTTTGCTTTGGTCAGTTTGAAATTGATCAACATAAAAAAAATAATATTAATATTAAAAATTTTTTTAAAACAGGATCTTTAAATGCAGCTAATTTTTTTCATCATATAAAAAAAAATAAAATAGAATTAAAAAAAGATTTTTACGATATTTGTTTATTATCTGATTATGTCGGATTAGGCGTAGATAAGGAATTTGGCTTATCAACTATAGAAAAAGGTTTTGCACAGACAACTAGGTACACTATCGAGTTTTGTAAAAAACATAATATGAAAATGACATTTGCATGGAAGAGAGATAAAAATAAAGATAGCGTAGCAACTAATGATGAATTAAATTTTTATAAAAAATATTTTAGTAATGATGAAATAAATTTTCTTTTAAATAATTCTTTAGAAAAAAAAGATCGTTTTATGTCTTACAAAGTTATGTTTGAAAGCAAAATTGTAGTAGCAACTTACTCAACCTTATTGAGAGAATATTTAGCTACTGGAGGAAAAATTTTGTCTTGTAATTTGACCTCATCCGATATTTTTGATTTTCCAATTGAAGGCATATGTTCAATAAAAGATTGTACTTTTCATGAGTTTGAAAAGAAGTTGTTAGGCATATTTTCAATGTCAGAACAAGAATACTTTGAAAAATTGGGCAAAGATAAGAATTACCTAATGGAATATGATAGGGAAATTTCTGCAACAGAAAAAATAAGGAAAAAAATAGATTCATTACTCGAAGATAATGAAATTCAAAGCAATTTTTAGCTTTACTGTTCAAAATTTGAACGCTATTATGTTCAAATATTGAACTATGAAACGTAAAGAAGATCATTTTGAAGTTTTAAGAAAAATTAAGAATAAGCCTGAATCAACCCAGCGAGAATTGGCAAAGGAATTGGGTTTTAGTCTAGGTAAATTAAATTACTGCCTTAAGGCCCTTCAAGGCAAAGGTTTAATAAAGATAGAAAATTTTAAAAAAAATCCCAACAAGCTTAACTACTTTTATGTTCTTACCCCAAAGGGAATAGCAGAAAAAACCAAACTAACTCTTAACTTTATGAAAATGAAGATGAAAGAATACGACGAATTAAAATCTGAAATGGACGATGAGAAAAAATAATGTGGATTGTTATAGCTTATAAACCAAATGAACTGAATATTTTAAAAAATAGTATTAGAAGTATTCTTAAAAAAGATTTTAATTATTATATCCCAAAAATTAAATACAAAAAAATGGCTACAAATGGGATTAAAGAAGTACAAAAAAATATTTTGCAAAGTTATTTAATTTGTCAAAACGATAGATTTAAAGATCAAAGTTTTTTAAATGTTTTATGCTATGCAAAAGGAGTAAGATATATATTAAATAATTCACAATTCAATCAGGAAGATATAAAAAACTTTATAAATAATTGTAAAAAAAATGAAGACGAAGATGGATTTTTAAAACAAAGCTTTTTTGAAATGTCCAAAACTAATAGACTTAAATTTATGTCTGGTCCGTTTTCAAAAATGATTTTTGAAATAATTGAGAATAGTAACAAAAAAATAAAGTTGTTAAAAAATAATTTAAATATAACTATATCAAAAAATCAGGATAACCCATTATACAGTTATATTTAAAATACTTATGATAAATGGAAAAGTAGGTTTTCATAAAGTGCGGAGCTTTGCCTGAATAATAATAATTTTAATATTTAAGTATACTGCTTAATGGCTTATATAAATAAAGAGAAAATAAAGTGAAAAAAATTAGAAAAAAAAAACAAGTAAAAGCAATTAAAATAAATATAGCTAGAAGAACTGTAATAGTTGATGATAAATTAGCTTATTACAAAAAAAAACCTATACCTAGTTGGATTGAACTGAGCATCATTGATGTTTGTAATCGAAGCTGTATTTTTTGTCCAAAATCTGATCCAAAAATAGCTCCAAATACTTTCCAAAAAATGGAAAAACCAATAATTAAAAAGTTATGTAGAGACTTAAAAAAAATGAAATATAAAGGATCTGTGGTTCTTTGTGGCTATGGAGAGCCGATGCTTCACAAAAATGTTTTTGATATATGTGATCAATTATCCAAAGTTTCATTTGTGGAGGTAGTCACAAACGGAGATACTTTAAATCCAAAAACAATAAACCGTTTGTACGTATCTAATGTTAATAAATTATTAATTAGTATGTATGACGGTCCACACCAGAGAGAGAAATTCTCTGAAATGACAATAAAGTCTGGCGTTCCAAAAGATTTCGTAATTTTAAGAGATAGGTGGCATGATGAAAAAAAAGATTATGGATTAAAACTAACAAATAGAGCAGGTACAATTAAAGTTGGAATCCAAGAAGAAGTAAAAATTAATTCAAAATGTTATTACCCTTCATATCAGATGCTGATTGATTGGAATGGTGATACTTTTTTGTGCCCGCAAGACTGGCATAGAAGAATTACTATGGGAAATATAATGCAAGAGGAAATATATGACATTTGGACTAGTAAAATTATAGAAAATTACAGAAAAAAATTATTATGTGGAGACAGAAGTTTAAGCCCATGTAGTTCATGCAACGCCGAGGGTACAGTATTAGGAAAAAATCACGCACAAGTATGGAATAAAATATATAATTTAAATCAATGAAAAATCAAATAACTTTAATTTCAGGTGCTGGCAGAGGAATCGGAGAAGAGATAGCAAGAAGATTTTATAACGAAGGTCATGACCTAGTTTTGTTACTATATAAAGCAAATCAAAAGAAAAAATTAGAAAAACAATTTAATAAAAAAAGAGTCACTTATTTTGTTGGTGATTTAAAGAATAAAAAATTTATTCAATCAGTAGGAAAAAGAGTTAAATATGTTGATAATTTAGTTAATAATGCAGGCGTTGCAAATAAGGATTATTTTATAAAAGTTAAACCAAAAGATTTAGATAAAATCGTTGATATAAACTTTAAGTCGTATTTTTTACTATCACAAATTTTTGCAAAAAAAATGATTCAGCGCAAAATAAGAGGTTCAATAGTTTCAATAAGCTCACAATTAGGACATATAGGAGCATTCAATAGAACCGCATATTGTTCAACTAAATTTGCATTAGAAGGATTTACTAAGTCAGCGGCTATGGATTTAGGAAAACATGGAATAAGGATAAATACAGTGGCTCCAACAAAAACTATAGTTAGTGAGCAAGAGAGAAAAAACGAGAAAAAAAGATTAAATTTAATAAAAAAAAAAATTCCACTCAACAGGTTTTCAACCACAACTGAAATTGCTTCTATTGTATATTTTCTCACCACAGATTCTGCTAAAAGCATCACGGGAACCTCGATAATATCCGATGGTGGATGGACTTGCGGAAAATAAAATTAACACAATATAAAAAATGAAAATTGGCAAAAAAATTATTAAAGAAAGTACTAATACTTATTTTGTGGCAGATATCGCTGCAAATCATGATGGATCGTTAAAAAGAGCCAAAAAATTAATTAAACTATGCGCGAAGGCTGGAGCCGATGCAGCTAAATTTCAACATTTTAAGGCCAGCACAATTATAAGCAAAGATGGCTTTAATAATATTGGTAAACTATCACATCAGTCAAAGTGGAAAAAAAGTGTTTATCAAATATATGAAGATGCAAGTATTAATTTTTCTTGGACTAAAGTATTAAAAAAAGAATGTAAAAAAAATAATATTGATTTTTTAACCTCACCTTACGATTTAAATTATGTAGATGAGGTTAATAAATATATTTGTGCCTATAAAATTGGCTCAGGCGATATTACCTGGATAGATATAATAAAAAAGATTGCCAAGAAAAAAAAGCCTGTAATTTTAGCAACAGGAGCTTCAAGCATGGATGAAGTTAAAAGAGCTGTAAAAGAAATTTTAAAGTACAATAAAAATTTAGTTTTAATGCAGTGTAATACGAACTATTCTAACAGTGAAGAAAATTTCAAATATATTAATCTAAATGCATTAAAAAGCTTTAAAAAAATATTTGGAAAAAAAATTATTTTAGGTCTAAGTGATCATACGCCAGGACATGCCACAGTTTTAGGCGCGGTAGCTTTAGGGGCAAGAGTTGTAGAAAAACACTTTACCGATAACAACAATAGAAATGGACCTGACCATAAGTTTTCTATGAATTTTAAAACTTGGAAAGCAATGGTTGATGAAACTAGAAGGCTAGAGTTTTCTATGGGAAATGGAGTAAAAAAAATAGAAATTAATGAAAAAGATACAAATCATATTCAAAGAAGATCTTATTATAGCAAAAAAGATATAACTAAAGGCGAGAGAATAAAAAAGAATTTTCTTATTCCATTAAGACCATACTTAAAAAACTCTTTTTCTCCCGATATGGATTTTTTATTAATTAATAAAATTGCGAAAAAAAAGATTAAAAAAGGTAAATGTATAAAAAAAAATATGATTCGCTAATCATTTTAATTCCATCTTTCAATGAATTAATAAATCTAAGAAAATTTGTTAAGAAAATTCATAAAAGATATGAAGTTTTAATAGTGGACGATTGTTCAAGCGATGATACATCAGTTTGGTTAAAAAAAAATAAAATAAAATTTATAAGAAACAAAAAAAACATTGGATATGAAAAAAGTTTAATCAAGGGGTTAAAGTCATTGAGCAAGCTAAAGAAAGTTCAAAAAATAATTACAATGGATGCTGATGGGCAACACAGAATGGAACATATTAGAAAATTTATAGATGTATCAAATAATGAAAACCCAGATTTAATAATTGGGTCTAGGAAAAAAAAGAATAGATTTATAGAATTAATAATTTCAAAAGTATTTAAAACTAAATATTCATTAGAGGATCCGTTAAGTGGGTTTAAGCTTTATAAAAAAGAAAAATTAAAAAAAATTCAATTTGGTAATTTTAAAAAGCTTTTTCTTGTTGATTTAGTTTTAGAATTTTTAAAGAGAGACTATAAAGTTGTCTCGTTTGATATAGAAACCAATAAAAGATCAGGCAGTTCTAAAGTAGGAAATTTAATGAAAACAAATCTAAAAATGTTGTCAATTTTATCGTGTGTAATTTTTAGTTAAATAATTAGATATTAAATTGATACGAAACAAATATTATAGGTCAAAGTTAATAAACAAACTATGTTTTGGGACTGCTAATCTTACAAATAATTATGGTATTTTAAAAAAAAAAAATAAATTTTCGTCAAAAAAAATTAAAGAAATATTTTATGTACTTGGAAAAAATAAAATTGCAAACATTGATACTGCAATTTCATATAAAAATGTTGAAAAAAAAATTGGCCAGCTTGATCTAAAAAAATTTAAAATATTTACAAAATTACCAAAACTTCCAAAAAAATGTACTGATATAAATAAATGGTCCTTAAAGAACATTAATCATTCATTGAATAGCTTGAATACAAAAAGTTTATCAGGTGTTCTTATTCATCATTCAGAAGATCTAATCGGGAAAAATAAAAAAAAACTTTATCAAGCTCTTCTTTTTTTAAAGAAAAAAAAATTAGTAAATAAAATTGGGGTGTCCATATATAATTTTAAAATCCTAGATAAAATTTTAAATGAATTTAAAGTGGATATTATTCAGGTACCTTTTAATATTTTAGATAGAAGGTTAGTTACAAAAAATTATTTAAATAAGATAAAAAGGAAAAAAATACAAATACATGTAAGATCAATTTTTTTACAAGGGATTTTATTAAGCAATTTTAAAAAAATACCAAAAAAATTTTTTAGATGGAAAAATTTATTCAAGACATGGAATTTTTGGCTTAAGAAAAACAAAATATCAAAACTCCAAGCATGTTTAAATTTTATTTTAAGTTTTAAACAAATAGATGTAATTATTTTTGGCGCATATTCAAAAAAGCAAATAAAGCAAATAATAAATGCAGTTAACCAAAGTACAAAAATTTATCCAAAAAATATTTTTTCAAGCAATTTACAATTAATTGATCCTAGAAGATGGTAAAAAAGTTTAACATTACAGCTATAGTTCAGGCACGTTTAAATTCTAAGAGATTTCCAAATAAGGTTATCGAAAAGATAAACAAAAAGACCATTTTAGAAATAATTGCTAAAAGATTAAAAAAATCAAGATTAGTAAATAAAATTATATTTGCTATTCCTAGTGATAAAAAAGAAAAATTATTAAAAAAAATTTTAACTAAATCAAAATTAAATATATTCGAAGGAAATAGTCATGATGTATTGGATAGATATTACAAGTGTGCAAAAAAAAACAAATCAGACATAATTATTAGAATTACAGGGGACTGTCCTTTGGTGGATGCATCAATAGTTGATCACTTAATTAATGTTTTAATCAAGAATAAACTAGATTTTGTATCTAATTGGTCTCCTCCAACTTTCCCAGATGGTTTAGATGTTTCGGTTTGTACTTTTAAAGCTTTAAAAAAAGCATGGAAGTTATCTTCCAGTAAAGATGATAGAGAGCATGTAATGACTTATTTTGTAAACAAAAAAAATTTTAAAACTAAAAATATTAATTCTAGTATTGATTTAAGCACAGAAAGATGGACTTTAGATGAACCTGAAGATCTAATAGTTTTAAAAAAAATTTTTTCTTATTTTAAAAAAAGTTTCATTTTTTCTTGGAAAGAAGTATTAAAAATTAAAAAAAAGCATCCTGAATACTTTGAGGTTAACAGGCACATACCAAGAGATGAAGGTAGAAACATATCTAATGCACAAAAATTGTGGAAAAAAGCAAAAAAAATTATTCCTGGTGGGAATATGCTTTTATCAAAAAGACCAGAATTATATTTGCCTACAAAATGGCCAACATATTTTACTAAATCTAAAGGAAGTAAGATTTGGGATTTAGATAATAAAAAATATCTAGATATGTCTATGATGGGAATAGGAACAAATATTCTTGGTTATAATAATATTGAAGTAGATGCTGCCGTCAAAAAAAATATTGATAAGGGCAATCTAACAACATTAAATGCACCCGAAGAAGTTTTTTTAAGTGAAAAATTAATTTCCATGCATCCTTGGGCTGAAATGGCAAAATTCACAAGATCAGGAGGAGAAGCAAATGCTGTAGCCATAAGAATAGCTAGAGCAGCCACAAAAAAGAATAAAGTAGCGATATGTGGATATCACGGGTGGCATGATTGGTATTTAGCAGCAAATTTAGATGGTTCAGACAAATTAAATAGCCACCATATAAAAGGTTTAAATCCTTTAGGTGTCCCAAAAAACCTAAAAGGAAGCGTAATACCTTTTAACTTTAATAATTTTAATCAACTGGAAAAAATAATTAATAAGAATAATGATATTGGAATAGTTAAAATGGAAGTTTCAAGAAATTTTAAACCTAAAGATGATTTTCTTAAAAAAATTAGAAAGTTAACTTTAAAAAAAGAAATTGTATTAATCTTTGATGAGTGCACCTCAGGATTTAGACAAACATTTGGAGGATTACATAAGCACTATAATGTTGAGCCCGATATTGCAATTTTTGGTAAAGCACTTGGGAATGGATATGCAATAAATGCTATAATTGGAAAAAAAAGATTTATGCAATATGCAGAAAAAACATTTATTAGCAGCACATTTTGGACTGAAAGAATTGGACCGACTGCCGCACTAAAAACTCTTGAAGTGATGGAAAGAATTAAATCTTGGAAAATAATTACTAAAAAGGGGGAATATATTAAAAAAAAATGGAAGCTCCTTGCAAAAAAATATAACCTACCTATCGAGTTTCAAGGTTTGCCAGCAATATGTAGTTTTTTTATTAAAAGTAAAAATTTTTTAAAATATAAGACTTTAATTTCACAAGAACTTTTAAAAGATTCAATTCTAGCTTCAAATGTAATTTATTTTAGCACAGAGCATTCCAAAAATGATATTGAGAGATATTTAATTTCATTAGAAAAAGTTTTTAAATTAATTGCTGAATGCGAAGAAGGAAGAGATATTAAATCTTTATTAAATACACCAACGTGCTATAACTCTTTTGAGAGACTTAATTAAAATATGTTTAATTCAAAAGTTATTTTAATCACTGGAGGTACCGGATCTTTTGGAAAGGCCTTTATAAATTATTTATTTAAAAATTATAAACCAAAAAAAGTTATAATTTTTTCAAGAGATGAATTAAAACAGTATGAAATACAAAATAATTTAATTAGTAAAGGGGTGAGTACAAAAAATATTAGATTTTTTTTAGGTGATGTTAGAGATAGGTCTAGATTAAATTTAGCTTTTCAAGATGTTGATTATATTGTGCATGCGGCAGCATTAAAGCAAATACCTGCTGCAGAATATAATCCACAAGAATGCATTAAAACAAACATTAATGGTGCTGAAAATGTAATTTTTGCGGCCCTTAAACAAGGTGTAAAAAAAGTAATAGCCTTATCTACAGACAAAGCCTGCGGTCCAGTAAATCTTTATGGTGCAACAAAACTAGTTTCAGATAAATTATTTGTAGCTGCAAATATGCTAGTTGGAAAGAAACAAGATACAAAATTTTCAGTAGTTAGATATGGAAACGTAATTGATTCAAGGGGCTCAGTAATACCTTATTTTAAAGATTTAATAGGACAAAATAAAAAATCTTTACCGATTACCGATACAAAAATGACTAGATTTTTTCTTTCATTAGATCAAGGAGTTGAATTTGTTAAGCAATGTTTTGAAAGAATGTCTGGTGGAGAAATTTTTATTCCTAAACTACCATCTCTTTATATAGTTGATTTAGTAAAAGCATTAGGGCCAAATATCAAACATCATATAATAGGAATTAGACCCGGTGAAAAATTAAATGAGGCATTATGTACTAAAGATGATTCTCATCTCACGTTAGAGTTTAAAGATTATTATGTAATCCAACCTTCGACAAATAGAGATAGTAAAATAAATGATTACTCAACTAACAACAAAAAAGAAAAAGGGAAAAAAGTTGCAAAAAATTTTGAATATACCTCTCTTACAAACGAAAATAAATTAAGTGTTAGCCAAATAAAAAAACTTTTAAAAAATTCATAGTTATACTTTTTATAACTTTAAAATTTTTAAACATCACAAAAAACTATATTTTTAATGATAAAAAAATTATCTAACATTTTATCTGCAAAAGAGTTAAAGAAATTTAAATTAGTTTTAATACTTAACTTTCTAATGTTTATTTTAGAAACGTTGAGTATAATATCTATTCCTTTATTTGCGAGTGTTTTAATAGATCCTGAAATTGTTTTACAAAAAATAAGTATTTATCTTCCTGAAAGTTATTTTTTATATATAGATACTAGCAACATACTTTATATCAGTTCTATTTTTGTAATTACTTCTTTTTTACTAAAAAATTCTTTTTTATTATTTCTTTTATATTTTCAAGGACATTTCTTTAAAGATATAAAAATAAATATATCTCGAAAATTATTTAATTATTATGTTTATTTGCCCTATCTTGAACATGTTGAGAAAAATCCATCAACACTAGCTAGAAACATAACAAATGAAACGCAACTTCTAAATTCTTACCTTCTTGAATCATCTGTTTTTGTTAGGGAAAGTAGCGCCATACTAGTAATTTTTTTAATTTTGATTGGTGTCCAGCCAATTATTACATTATTGGTTTGCGGTTTATTTGCGCTGATAGGATTTTTATATTTAAAATTAGCTAAACCCTTTGTTAAAAATAAGGCTGAACAAAATCAAATATTAAGCAAAAATATCTTTCAGATAATTTATGAGACATTTGGATCTATAAAAGATCTTAAAATTTTAATGAAAGAAGAAAAAATTATAAATTATTTTGATAAAGATATAAAAATTCTGGGAAAAAATAATTTTTATTTTTCAGTAATTGAAAAATTACCTAAAATATTTTTAGAATTAATATCTGTTATAGCGATTACAATAATAACGTTAATATTTTTTAATTTTAATCAAGACTATGCCCAATTTTTCCCCATGTTATCCCTTTTAGTTATATGTGTTTTTAGGTTTATACCAGCATTTAATGGAATAACGGTTAGCAGATATTATATGAAAATAACTACTCCAAGTTTGAATTTATTATCTAAAGAAATAAAAATAATTGATGAATTTTTAAAAAAGGATTTTAATTATTCTGATAAAAATAAAACAAATAAAATAGATAAGTTTAATTATCTTGATATTAAAAATTTATCCTTTTCTTACTCAAATAATAAAATTGTGCAATTAAGTAATATTAACATGAGTCTTAAAAAGGGTAGCATCATAGGCATAACAGGAAAAACAGGTTCAGGAAAAAGTACTTTATTTCATCTAATGTTGGGATTAATAAAACCAAAAACAGGAGATATTTTTTATAATGGGGAAAGTATTTTTAATAATCTCAATGGGTGGAGGGAAAAAATAGGCTATATTTCACAAAATGTATTTTTATTGGATAGTTCAATAAAAAACAATATTACTTTCAACTTTTTAGACGAAGCTATTGATAATAAAAAATTAGAAACAGCAATTGACATTGCGCAATTAAGAAAAAAAATTGAATCATTGCCAAATGGTATTAATACGAACGTAGGTAGTGATGGTTTAAAACTATCAGGAGGAGAGAGGCAAAGAATTGCACTGGCACGAGCTTTATATAGGGATCCAGAAATATACTTTATGGACGAGTCTACAAGTGCACTTGATGTTAATACCGAAAAATTAATTCTTGAAGCAATAAAAAAAGATGCTAGTCAAAAGACAGTTATTTTGATAGCTCACCGCAAAACTACTCTAGATAAATGTGATGAGGTTTTAACTTTAAAAGATGGCTCGTTCAGCTAACTTTTTAAGTTTTTGTAATAAAGTAAAATGGATAATAAATATAACCTTATTATTACTAACGATATAAAATCAATAAATGAAAAGGAAAATCTTTTTTTTCTGAAAAAAACATATGGTTCAAAAATTAACAGCGAGATATTCGAGGATTATAATGAAAAAACCTTTAATCAAAATTCATATTCCCGAGAACAAATAATTAAAGAAAGTGAAATTTGTGAACAGATTTTTAAGTCTATCTTTAAAGATTTAACTGTTTCTTTGAATTCTTTAAATAGTGTGAGCCACTCGTCCAGAGCCTGGGAAATAATATTAGGACCATGGCTGAGAAATTTTGTAAGGTTTTCATATAAAAGTTTTATAGATCTAAAATTTATTTTTGAAAATTATAGAATTAATAAAATTTACGCAATTAATCCTGACGAGTACAATTTACATACAGAAGATACAAAATCTCTTACATTTGCCTATTTATCTGATGAGTGGTTTTATTCACTTAATGCAAAAATTTTAAAGTATCTGAATATAAGTCAAAAAATTATTTATAGTCAGCCCACAAAAAATTTTTTCGAATATAGTGACAATAGGTATGGAGATGATAGCCTTAAAAAAAAATTAGTTAGACGTATATCACAAATATTATTTTTTCTTAGAAGGAAAGGCGATGCATTAATATACGAGAGTTATCTTTCATTTTTAAATGAAAAAAAACTTGAGATAGCCTTAGGCCAATTTCCACAATATTGGAAACAAATTAATGTTAAATATAAAAAATTTGACAAAAAATTAAGGGTTAAAATAAATTTAAATTCACATAATAAATTATTAAGTGCAGAAAATTTTATTCGCCATGTTTTACCAAGCTCTCTGCCTAAAACTGTTATAGAATCTTTTAATGATATTACTAAATTATCTACAAAATCAAACTTCCCAAAAAAACCAAAATTTATTTTTACATCTTCTGCCTATATAGGCGACGAAGTTTTTAAATTTTATGTTGCAAGTAAAATTGAAAAAGGAGTTCCGTATTATGTGGGACAGCATGGCAACAATTATTTTACCGCCATACACTGTAATCATCTAACGGAATTAAAAACTTGTGATAAATTTATATCTTGGGGTGGAAAATATGGGTCAAATGTTTATCCAGCTTTTAATTTTAGAACTTTAGGCAGAAAAAAAATTTTTAAAAAAGATGGTGACCTGTCTATTATTTGTGGTGATGTATCTGGAGAGCACATCTTTGAATATTATGCATCATATAAAGAACAAGAAAGCAAAGCAAAATCTATTGTATATTTAATTGAAAATATAAATAATAAAATTAAAAGAAAAACAAAAATTAGAATACATGGTCCTCTCAATACTTCTAATAAAAGTCTTTACATTGAAAAATTATATAAAAGCACAGGTATTGAAATTGAAAGAGGAAAAATGAATATGAAAAAATTCATGAAGAATTCTAGAGTTACATTGTTTACTTACGATTCAACTGGGGTTTTAGAAAATCTCTCATTAAATATACCAACCGTATTTTTTTTAAATAATGATCTGAAGCATCTTAATGAAAGAAGTTTAGAGGATTACAATTTGCTTATTAATGCCAATATACTTTTTACAGATATAAAAAAATTAATTACTCATCTTACTAATTACTGGGAAGATATAGACAAGTGGTGGTTAGATGAAAAAACTCAGTTAAATATTAGCAAATTTAACAAAAAATTAAATTTGATTGGTGACAAAAATAGCATTCGAGATTTAGCTAATATATTGAAAAATAAGGAAGTAAAAAATGGTTAGTAAAAACTTTTATAACAATAAACTTACAGCAAAAAAATACTTCAATATTATTAAAAATTATAAAAAACCATTTTCCAAAACATTTATTCTAAAAAACTTTGGTTTGTTTATAGGAGATAAATCATTTTTTAAAATTTTAAAATGTTTTGAATTAGCGCAGCAAATAAAAAAAATCAAAGGTGACGTCGTGGAATTCGGAGTATGGAATGGCAACAATCTAATTACCATAAAGAAAATTTTTGACTTTTTAAAAATTAAAAAAAATATAATTGGTTTTGACAATTTTAAAGGTATGCCAACAGCAGATAAAAAAAACTATTTTATTGGAGATATAAATCTAATTAATTATATTAAAAAATTTTTTAAATTGGGAAATATAAAAATAATAGAAGACGACATAATGAGTTTAGAAAGACATTATAAAAAATTTCCTAAACTATCTATGATATATATTGATTGTGATCTTTATAAAACCACATCCAAAATATTGGAAACCTTAAGCAAAAAAGTAAGCAAAGGAGGACTTATAGTTTTTGATGAAGCCAATTCAAGTGTTAATAAAGGTGAAGGAAAAGCGGTCAGAGAATTTTATAAAAAAAATAAAAAATATTTTAAGAAAATTATTCTTAAAAAACATTATCAGCCGGATTTAATTCTTAAAAAAAAATAATACTAAATTATTTAGGGTTTAAAAAAAAATTAATGAATATAAAAGAGATTTTTAACTCAATAAATATTAATAAAGGTGACAAAATTTTAGTAAACTCAAGCATTTTAAAAATATTAATTGAGTGCAAAAAAATAGATAAAAAATTTAACCCTAATCAAATAATAGATACAATAGTTGATAAAATAGGTAAGACAGGAACACTTTTATTGCCTACTTATAATTGGGATTTTTGCAGAGGGTTACGATTTGATTACTTTAATTCAAAATCCCAAAGCGGATCGCTTGGAAATATTTCTTTAAAAAGAAAAGATTTTAAAAGATCTAAAAACCCAATCTATTCTTTTTCTATTTTCGGAAATAATAAAGATCATATATGTAAAATGCCACACGATAGTTGTTTTGGATTAGAATCTCCATTTGGGTATCTAATAAAAAATAAAGGAAAAAATTTATTTATCGATATCGATTATAAGGATGCATTTACTTTTGTTCATGTGGCTGAAGAGTTTATTGGTGTAGATTATAGGTATCTTAAAGATTTTAAGGGAAATTATAAAAATGAATTAAATCAAGAAACAGAAGGTCACTACAAAATGTATGTAAGAGATTTAAAGAAAGTAAGAAGTACAATAATTGATAAGGGGTTTGATAAAGTTTTAATCAAAAATAATGCATATGAAAAAAAAATTATTGAAGGAATTAATTTTACAATGATAGATATCAGCAAGGCATACAACTTAATGGTGAATGAATTAAAACATGCCAATGCTTTAATTTATCCAGATAAAATAAAATAATATGGGCTTATTATTTAAAAACCTTGAAAAGATAGGAAATAAAATAGCTCTTATTAATGAAGGTAAAAAAAAATACACTTACAAACAAATTGCATTTTGGGCAAAGAGAATAACATCAAAAATTGAAAATGGTTCTTTAATTATAATTATTTCAGATAATTCTTTACCATCACTGGTTGGCTATGTTTCCCTTATGCAATCACAACATACGATAATTTTATTAGATCAAAACTTTAATTTTGAATTTATTAACCAAACCATTAAGAAATTTAAACCTAATTATATTTACGCACGAAAATTACTTTTTGAAAAAAAAAATAAGGTAAAAGCATTATTTAATTTTCGAGAATTTTGTTTATTTAAAACTAATTATAAAAATCATAAAAAATTAAATAAAATAAACAAACTTATTTTAACAACCTCTGGAAGTACCCAGAGCCCAAAATTTGTCAGATTGTCTAATAACAATCTTGTTAGTAACACAAAAAGGATAATTAGATACCTTAAAATTAATCCAAGAGACACAGCTATTACAACTATGCCTATGGCCTACTCTTATGGTCTTTCAATTATAAATACTCACTTAGATTGTGGGAGCAAAATAGTGATTAGTAAAAAAACCATTTTCGAAAAAGATTTTTGGAATATTGTAAAAAAAAATAAAGTAAACTCATTTGGAGGAGTTCCTCAATTTTTTGAACATCTATCAAAGCTAAAATTTGATAAAATAAAACTTCCATATCTTAAATATCTTACTCAGGCTGGAGGTAGTTTAGATACTAAATATTTAGAATATTTTAAAAAAGTTTGTAAAAAAAATAAAATTAACTTTATTGTTATGTATGGACAAACTGAAGCTAGTCCAAGAATGTCTTATCTTCCTGGAAGAAGTTTTTTTAAAAAAACGGGGAGTATTGGTAAGGCTTTAGAAAATTGTAAATTTGAACTAATTGATAAAAAAAATAAAAAAATTTTTGGATCAAATAAAATAGGGGAGATTGTTTTTTACGGGGATAACGTATGCTTAGGATATGGATATAGTTTAAAAGATTTATTTTTAGGAGATGTTAATAAAAAAAAATTATTTACTGGTGATTTAGCATATAGAGATAAGCAAGGATTTTATTATATTGTTGGTAGGAAAAATAGAATATCAAAAATATTTGGAATAAGAATTGATTTAGATGAAATAGAAAAAAAATTAGAAAGAAAAGGTTTCAAAGTTAAGTGTTTAATAGATGATAAATATTTGAAGATTTTATCTAATAAAAAGAATAAATTTAAATCAGAAAATAAAATAAAAAAAATAATTAGAAATTTTTCTGGTATAAGAGAAAATTATATTTTCTTTACAAACAAAAAAAATAATTATTATTTTAAAGGTTTTAAAAACTAAATGAATAAGGACTATTTTAAAAATTTAAAGCCATTTTCTTTAAATAAAGAGGAAAAAAGTAAATTTTTTTTAAGAGAAATAAACGTTTTAAATAAGTATCATTATAAGCATTCAAAACAATTTAAAAAAATAGTCGATTTTTTAAATTACAAATTAATCTCTGATAATTTAGAAGACTTACCTTTTTTGCCAGCAAGGCTATTTAAAGAATTTAAACTTTTAAGTGTTACGTCAAAAGAAATATTTAAAGTTCTGCATTCATCAGGTACCTCTGGGCAAGCGCAATCACAAATATATCTTGATAAAAAAAATGCAAATAATCAAATGAAAGTATTATCTAAGATTATGTTCTCTGTTGTAGGAAACGAAAGGTTGCCAATGTTAATTATAGATAAGAATCCTGCTGGTAGTAATGATAAACAGCTTAGCGCCAAATCTGCTGCTATTAATGGTTTTTCTTTTTTTGGTAAAAATCATACCTTTTTAATAAATAATCAAAATGAAATTAATTACGAGATTCTAAATAATTTTTTAAATCTTTATAGTGATAAAAAATTTTTAATTTTTGGTTTTACAAGCATGGTTTATGAAAATTTATATAAAAAAATTCTTACAAAATCACTTAATAATAGCTTTTCAAATGCAATTTTAATACATGGGGGTGGTTGGAAAAAAATGGAGAAAATTCGCATTAATAACTCAGAATTTAAAAAAAATTTAAATAAAAAACTTAATATAAAAGAAATTTATAATTATTATGGATTGGTAGAACAAACAGGCTCAATATTTTTTGAATGTAAGTCTTGCTCTTCTTTTGTTGCATCAGCTTTTTCAGAAGTATTAATTAGAGATAAAAATCTAAAAGTTATTAAAAACAAAGGTAAAAAGGGTTTTCTTCAACTTATTTCTTTACTACCAAGCAGTTATCCTGGGCATAGCATATTAACAGAAGATATTGGTGAAATTATTAAAGATGACAATTGTGACTGTGGAAAATATGGAACAAGATTTTTAGTTCACGGAAGATCATTACAATCGGAAGTTAGAGGCTGCAGCGACATATGATAAGCAAAATTAACAATATAGAATACCTTGTAGGTAGTTCAGACTATGATGTAAAAGCAGACATACCTTTTAATAATAAAGTCTGTAATTTTTTAGGCGATCTATCAATACAATTAAATAATTCTCAATTAGCGAAAAAATATCCTGATATTAAAACTCTAGCATTTTGGTGTCGAAAGAAAAATATTTTAAAATTAAAAAATAAATTACAAACCAATGAATCAAGACTTGGGTTAGGATTTATTTTTCATATTACCCCATCAAATATACCAACTAATTTTGCATATTCTTTATTTTTTGGATTACTTACTGGAAATTCTAATATTGTAAAAGTACCATCAAGAAAGTTTGAACAAATAGAAATAATTTGTTCAGTCATGCAAGAGTTAATAAAAAAAAAATATAAAAAAATAAAGAGAAAAATTACAGTAGTTCGTTATACTGACAATGATGAGTATACAAAAAAAGTTTCATTAATATGTAACGCCAGACTAATTTGGGGAGGAGATAACACGATAAGTAATGTTAGAAAAATTTCATTAAATCAAAAAGCTTTAGACCTCTCATTTGCTGATAGATATTCACTAAGTGTAATAAATTTAAATGAACTACAAAAAAGAAGTGAATTTGAAATTAAAAATTTAATTGAAAAATTTTATAATGATACTTTTGTAGTGGATCAAAATGCTTGCTCATCTCCCCATTTAATTCTTTGGCTAGGTAAAAAAAATATGAAAATGCAAACAAAGTTTTGGACAGTCCTATCAAATCTTGTAGATAAAAAATATTTATCACCAGACACAGGATCAGTAGAAAAGTATAATAAATTATGTACAAACATTTTAGAACTTAATAACTTAAAAAAATATAAAATTTATAATAATTCTATTTATACTGTTACTTTAAAAAATTTAGATAAAAATATTCATAATTTAAGGGGAAAATGGGGATACTTTTATGAATATAATATAAAAAATTTGAATGACATAAAAAATTATATAAATACTAGATATCAAACCCTTACGTATTTTGGTCTAGACAAAAGTATTTTAAGAAATTTTGCAATAAAAAACCGCCTAGATGGAATTGATAGAATTGTACCGATAGGGCAAGCTTTAGATATTAATTTTTTTTGGGACGGATATGATTTAAATAAAATTTTAACAAGAATTGTAGATATAAGATGAAGTCTTTTTCTTTAGATAAGCAGGGTATTTACGAATATCAACAAAATAGGGAACCATATTTATTGATAGATTATGCTTCAGAAATTATTCCAGGAGTTAGTTCTAAAGGTTATAAAGATCTTAAAAATGACGAATGGTTTTTTAAAGTACATTGGCCCAATGATCCCAATATGCCAGGAATGCTACAGATCGAAGCATTAGTTCAAATGTGTGCATTATCAATTTTAAGTTTGCCAGGCAACAAAGGAAAAGTAGTATATTTAACATCTGCAAATAATATGAAGTTCATTAAAAAGATAGTTCCCAACTGTAGGCTTTATATTGAAACTAAGATTAAAAGTTTTAAACGTGGTTTGGCAACTTGCGAAGGGGTTGGTTTAGTTGAAAAAAAATTAGTTTGTAAAGCAGAATTTAACCTGATATTGCCAGAAGAAATTAAAAAGTATAATCTGAAATAGTAATTAAAAATTATTTATTAAAATTCAATGCCTATAGCATCTTCATTATTAAACAAACCTAGATTAGTTAAAAAACTAAGAAATTTTTATGATTATGTCCAAAAAAATGATGGAAAAGTAGGAAATAAAACTAGAGGAATAGATTTAAATTTTAACAACGCGTGTAATTTACGTTGTAAGTATTGTTTTACTAATTCACCATTAGGTGACCATGTAAAGGAATATTTAGATTTGGGTGCAATAAAAAAACTAGCTGATGAAGCGGATGAATTAGGCTACTTCGAATTTGATTTGCAGGGTGGTGAGTTACTTTTACAGCCAGATAAATTATTCTCAGTTTTAGAAGCAATAAAACCAGAGCGATTTTATTTATATTTAACAACCAATGGATTTTATTTGGATGAGAAAATGGCAAAAAAACTTGCTGAATATAAAGTAAGCAGAGTCTCAGTAAGCATTGATAGTATGGACGAAAAAATACATGATGAAATAAGAGGTAGAAAAGAATCCTGGAAAAGAGCAATTAATGCTCTTAAACATGTCAAAGCTGCTGGTATGGATCCTTACCTAAATATTACTGTTGGACACTATAATGCTAATACCGAACACTTTAAGCAACTATTAGATTATTCAAAAGATAATAATTATAAAACTTTACTAAACGTAGCTGTGCCGTCGGGTATGTGGCAAAAAATGACGGAAATAATATGTGATGATAAAGACCGTGAATATTTAAAAAAAATGAGAAAAGAATATAAAAATCTCGTAAGAAATATTTGGAATCCTTTTGATAGAAATCATGAAAAAATATTAGGATGTAC
>CEUZ01064971.1_pt1 | contig 22831 bp, 28 predicted proteins | sample 361511 | NCBI WGS metagenome assembly CEUZ01 (sample SAMEA2622822, study PRJEB7988) | marine metagenome | biome: marine biome (ENVO:00000447); feature: surface water layer (ENVO:00002042); material: "saline water (ENVO:00002010), including plankton (ENVO:xxxxxxxx)" | depth 5 m | reverse complement strand
ATCTGAAAATGAAATTTCAGAAGCGGATCTATTCGAAGAAGCGCCCTGAAAAAGGTTAAATAATGCTATTAATAAAAGGCCTATAATAACCCACAAAATTAAATTTTTACTAAAATTTTTCATTAAATAATTATAATAATTTAAATAGGAATTAAATTTAAAAACACAATAGATAATTTTACTTATTTATAGAAAAAGTAAGGAATTCAGTATCTTTAATAACTTTTAAACCTGATATATTATAGAAATTTACTTTTTTTCTTTCAATTTCATGCAAAAAACTTCTAACCTTTGAATATCTTAAATTTCTATTTTTTCCAAAAAAATAAGTATAAATTTTCTCAACAATTTTTTCTTTCAATTCTTCATCTAATTTACAAAACTCACTGTGAGATAATGTTAATTTTTGTTTTTTAATTTTAATTAAAATTTTAATTAATATTTCATTTATCATCATTTTATATGAAGGGATTAAATTTTTTATTCTATCAAAATCTTTTTTAATTAATTTTATTTGTTTTGTTTTATTTAAAAAATTTCTAATTATAACTCTGGTGTATTTTAAATGTTCATTTGAAGGATCTATAATATATTCAATTTCCTTTTCCTTATTAAATGCAACAATTTGTTTTTTTGTATTGTTTAACAATGGCCTAATTAAATTAATTTTATTTAAATTACTAATATATGAAATGGAATTCAAACCCTCTAGATTACTTCCTGAAACAGATCTAATCAAAAAAGTTTCTAGATTATCATCATAATGATGGCCTAAAAATAAGTGTAATATATTATTTTTTTTACAAAAATTAATTAATTTACCATATCTATTGTGTCTAGCTTCTGCCATAGTCTTCTTTTTTAATCTAGTATTTGAAATAGTAAAAATTTTAGAATTAATTTTTAAATTCATTAAATAATTTTTTATTTGTTTGCATTCAGATGAAGATTCTTCTCTTAATTTGTGATCAATCAACAGGGCAATTAATTTTCCTTTTTTTGTTTTATTCCATTCATTGATTAAATATACTAAACACATACTATCAGGACCTCCTGAAACTGCTACTGCAACGTGGGGATTTTTTTCAAATAAAAAATTTTTGTTTAAACTATTTGTAAAATTTTTTATAGTTAATTTCATTCAATTGAAGCATCACAAGATAATTCATTTTTTTTCTTTTCTGCTTTATTTTTAATTTTGTGTTTACTAAAGTCTTTTGATATTTTGGTAAGCGTATTACATGCCTCATTCTTTTTTCCAATTTGCAATAATGCATCTGATAATTTATACAGCATTTCTGGAGCTTTAATACTTTCAGGATATTTTTGATAACCTTCAGCTAGAATCAAGGCAGCTTCCCTATTATTTTTTTCAAGTAGGTATAATTCTCCTAACCAATAATGAGCTGAGCCTGAAAGTTGATTTTCTTGATTATTATCAATAAAAATTTTAAATTCCTCTATTGCTTCAGAATAGTTCTTATTTCTTATTTTATCAAATGCTCTTTGAAATTGATCTTCTGGTGATAAGTTCTCCTTTAAATCATCTTGAATTTCATTTTGATTAACATCATTTTTAATATTTTGATCATTAAATGTGTCAGTTTGATCTGGAGATGTCAATTTTAACGTTCCAAGTGTATTATCGTCCTCATTTTCACTTATTGAATTAGGTAAATTTTGACTTGCTGACTCATTGTTATTTCTATTATTGCTAAGATTTTTTAATTTAAAGTTAAAATCCTCTTCTATTGAAATAAATCTTTTATCAATATCATCAAATTTAAAAATTAATTCCTCAATACTTAATGTTAAATTTTTTATATCTTTCTCAAGATCATAAATTCTCATATCAATTGCTGCAAAATTTACTGTTTTTTCATTATCAATATTATTAGATGACTCAGGACTTTTAAAAACTAATTTGGAAAGATCATTTACTTCTCTTTGTAATCTATCAATTTGCTGTTTAAGAGTTAAAAAATTCTCTTCTGCTAATAAATTTTTACTAAATGTATTAAAAAAAAATATAATAAATAGTGAAAATATAAAAAAAAATTTCATAAAAACAGAATATTAATAATTTTAGACATAATTAAGGCGCTAACTATTTTGCTAGCGCCTAAAAGTATTAAGAAGCAATTAATAAATTAATTAATTAACTAATGTTACTGAACGTCTATTTTGACTCCATGCTCCTTCATGAGATCCTATTACAGCAGGTCTTTCCTTACCATAACTTATAGTAGATACACGACTTGGAGTTATTCCCAAGCTAATTAAATAGTTTTTTACAGACTGTGCTCTTTTTTCTCCTAAAGCTAAATTGTATTCTCTTGTTCCTCTTTCATCACAATGTCCTTCTACCGTAATAGATACATCAGAATGTTGCTTTAGCCATGCTACTTGATCTTGAAGTAATTCTTGAGCATCTGAGTCTAAGTCAGAACTATCATAACCAAAAAATACTCTATCTCCTACATTAACAATTAAATCTTCTTGTGAACCAGGTATAATTGATGCAGAATCAGATGAACTTGAGTCAGAAGAAACTGTGCTAGACGAACTAGCGGATCCAGAACCTGAAGTGTCAGCAGAATCTTTTGGTTTTGTAGCACACGCTGATACAAAAAAAACCAAAAGTGCCGAAATTAAAATCTTGTTTATCATTTTAAAGTGCTCCCTTATACAATCATTTAGTTAATCAATTTTTTATATTTATTCTTATTTATAAGCGTTTTTTTGATTATTTCCTATATTTTTTTCCTTTTTATTAAAATATATAATGAATTAGTGCATCAAAGGGGACCAGGCAGGATCTGAGCCGCCCAAAGGAGTAATAATTTTACGCTCATTATGGCCAGTTAGATCTATTAAAAATAAGCTAGACTCTCCACCACTACCATCTTCTGCAGTTCTTTCTTCTTTGAAATACATTAAATATCTTCCATTTGGTGCCCAAGTAGGCCCTTCAACATGAAAGGATTTAGCTATCATTCTTTCATTTGATCCATCTATTTCCATTACACCAATATAAAACTGTCCACCCTCTTGTTTAGTAAATGCTATCATATCACCTCTAGGTGACCATACAGGCGTATAGTAACTCCCAGCTTCTCTACTTATTCTTTTTAAATTTTTTCCATTGATATTTGAAATATATAAATGTCTTCTGCCGCTTCTATCAGAATTGAATACGATTTTTTTACCATCAGGTGAAAAACTTGCTGAAACATCAATTGCTGAGTTATTTGTAATTCGATTTGAGATTCTTGTATCCAAGTTTAAAATATATATTTCTGAATTACCAACATTTGGATCAGTATATGACATTACAATATTTTTACCATTAGGTGAAAATCTAGGGGCAAAAGTCATGCCAGGAAATTCTCCAACAATTTCTTGATTACCTGTTTCTATATCAAAAATATAAACTCTAGGATAGTTTGGATTAGCATAAGACATATATGTTATTTTTTGTGAATTAGGAGAAAACCTTGGAGTTAAAACAAGGTATGATCCATCTGTTAAAAAACGATGGTTAGCTTGATCTTGATCCATAATAGCTAATCTTTTTTGTCTATTTTCTTTTGGGCCAGTTTCAGCAACATATACAATACGAGTATCAAAGTAACCACCTTCACCAGTAATTCTTTGAAATATTGCATCAGAAATAATATGCCCAACTCTTCTCCAATTACTTTCGATTGTTTCATATTTTTTTCCTAACAACTGTTTTTGTGAAAATACATCAAAAAGCCTAAACTCAACTGAAATTTTTTCATTTGATTTAGAAATTTTACCAGAAATTAAGTGCTGGGCTTTTATAAGTTTCCAATCTTCAAATCTTGGTTGTTTTGATAATGACTCATTATCTTGAATGAAAGCCTTGTTATCAATTGGTATGAATAAACCTGATCTTTCTAAATTATCTGAAATAAGCATTGAAATATTTTTTCCAATTTTAAATTCTTCATTCTTTAATGAAAATAAATCTGTAATAGCTATAGGTGTCGGTTTAATTGTGCCTTGGGTTAAAGTAACTTCTAAAGCAAAAATTTTAACAGAAAACAAAATGGTAATTAATATAATGATAGTACTTTTTTTCATATTTTAATCAGAATATCCTTTCATAATACTATAATCAAAAGTTATGGTTAGATTTTTCCATAAGTCAAACTTATCTTCAGGTAATTTTAATGGTGTACATTCTGGGTTTAATAGAGTTCTCATTGCACTTTCTGTGATAGGGCCATAAAACGCATTACTTTTAGATATATTTGTGTCAATAATACGAACTGAGCTCTCTAAAACACGTCTATTTTTGTGAACTTTAGATGCAATTGTTACTTTCATGCCCTTTTCAATCACTGCCCCTGCAGGGGCATTCCAGCAAGATGATAATTGCTGCCTTAAAAGATCTATCTCACTAATAGAAAGTGTTACATTTTCATTTTCATTATTGTCCTCTAAATTACTAATTTCATCTAATTGGTCCTCTGATTTCTCTTCAGCAAGATTATTAGATTTCTCATTCCTCAAATCTTTAAGCATAGATGCAATACTAAATTCTGGTTCAGGTTTTGGTTCAGGTTTTGGAATTGTTTTTAAATCACTATCTGTTTTTTTTGTAATATTTTGTACAGGTTTTGGTTTTATTTTGGGTTTTATTTTTTTTGTACTTAAACTTTCAACATTTTCATTTAATTTTAAAGGTTCTAATTTTTCTTCAATTTTTATTTTTGGTGACTTTTTTTCTTTAATTACTATTTCTTTTTTCAACTCTACATCAGTAATTTCTTTTTTTGTTATTTCTATTTTTTCTTTAGTTTCAATTTTTTTTATTTCAAAATTTTCAGAAGAATTAAAATTTTTTTGTTTTAATACTTTTTTTTCTACTGGTTCGTTTTTTTTATCAACTTTTTTTTCAACTATTGAAGTCACATCACTCACATTAACTATTTCTATAGGTATAATATTTGGAAGCATTATTGGTTTTGGTTTAAAAAAATTTGGAATTCCCACTATAAACAAAAGTAATATCAAATGAATAAATAATGAGAAATATATTCCGATATAATTAGAATCAGTGTTTTCAAAAAAAACTAATATTCTTTTGGCATATTGATTTGATTCCATAGCTTTATTTTAATCAGTTGGATTTTGTGCAACTAATGCTACCTTTATGTAACCAGCTGAATTAATAATAGACATAATCTCCATAACTCTTCCATAAGCAACAACTCTATCGCCCCTAACATATATTCTTGCTTCTGTATTTTGATCAGTTATTGCATTCAATCTTGGTATCAAATTTTCGACCTCAACTTTTGATTCACCTAAATATATACTTCCATCCAGTTTAACTGTTATTTCAATTGGGTCTTTTTGATCAGTTAAAGCAGAGGCTTTTACTTTAGGTAAATCCACAGGAATGCCTACTGTTAAAAGAGGCGCGGTTACCATGAAAACAATTAATAAAACTAACATTACATCTACAAAAGGAGTAACGTTAATTTCACTCATTTGAGAAAATCTTTTTTTTCTATGAGATTGTTTTTGGTTTAAATTTATCAAATTATTTTTTCTCTAGTTGTCTGAAAAAAATTGTACTAAATTCATCCATAAAAGTTTCAAGTGAAATAAAGTATTTCGATAAATCACTTGATATCTTATTGTAAGCAACAACTGCAGGTATTGCTACAAATAAGCCTAAAGCAGTTGCAAAAAGTGCTTCAGCTATTCCAGGTGCTACGACTGATAAATTAGTATTTTGAGCTATTGCAATTGATTTAAAACTATTCATTATTCCCCAAACTGTTCCAAATAATCCAATAAAAGGTGCAGTTGAGCCTGCTGTAGCTAAAAATGTTAGGTTTTTTTCAATAATTTCAGTTTCTTTATTAAAGGTTACTCCCATTGATCTTTGCATTCTATCTTTAAGCGAGTTTATATTTGTAGATAAATTTTTATTATTGTTTGATTTGCTTTTTTTCCATTCTGATATTGCAGCACAAAATATTTTAGATTTTGGATCATTTTTATTGAAATTTAATGTCTCAAAAAGATCTTCAAAAGAATTGCCTGACCAAAAAATTTCTTCAAATTCCTTTTCTAATTTTTTTAATTGTTCCAATCTAACCAGCTTTGCAACGATAATTGTCCATGAGTACAATGAAGCTAAAATTAAAATTATAATTACTGATTTAACAACAAAATCAGCTCTCATAAAAAGTGCAAACATTGAAAAATCTACTGCCTCTGCTGCAACACTTCCTGTTAATGCTATTTCTTCCATTATTTATCTTTCTTTATTTTTTCTAAATCAGTACTATGAACCATTACCCAAAAACCAGGCCTATTTTTTTCACATAAAGCAACTACAGGTGTTTTTCCTTCCTCTTTCGCTAATTTAGCAGTATCATCCCATAAAGTAATTACTGTATGTTTAGCTCTTAACTTGCATTCTATAAACAAATTATCGTGTATAACATCTGCTCTTGTTACTTTTCCATTTCCACCACTTAGAGGTGTTCTTTTACCATTAAAATAACTAGCTACATCCCTTTCTCTTTTTTTCCAAGCTTTATCCGGCATCTATATTCCTTTCATTAATTTGTTAAAGATGAAAGTATTTCATCACTAACTTCAAAATTAGATGAAACCAATTGAACATCATCATTTTCTTCTAAATTATTTAATAATTTAAATAATTTTTCCGCAGTTTCTTTTGCTATATTTATATTATTATTACTTTTCCAAATTAATTCAGAAGAATTTGTTTGTCCAAATTGCTTTTGAATTTTTTCATTTAAAACATGTAAAATGTTTTGATCACAATAAATCTGGTACTCATCTTGATTTATATCAAAATCTTCAGAACCATTGTCTGCTATAAAGTCAAACAACGCTTCTTCACTAACTATTGATTTATTGAGCGAAATACAACCTAAGCGAGTAAAACCAAAACTTACGCTACCTGTCTCACCCAGGTTGCCACCAAATTTACTAAAAGTAGATCTTATTTCTGCAGCAGTTCTATTTTTATTGTTTGTCATAGCTTCTGCAATAATAGCTACACCGCCTGGACCATAGCCTTCATATCTAACTTCTTCATAATTACTATCAGCATCATTCCCTTCTCCTTTTTTTATAGCCCTATCAATGTTGTCTTTTGGCATATTAAGTGACTTCGCAGAATTAATGGCCGCTCTCAATCTAATATTACTTTCAATATCTGCTCCAGCAGCTTTAACAGCTACTGATATTTCTTTTCCTAATCTAGAAAATACCTTGGCTCTTTTTTTGTCTTGTGCACCTTTTCTGTGCATAATATTTTTAAATTTTGAATGTCCTGCCATATAGTTAAAATGTGTATAAATATTTTGTTCGTTATTAGTAAAGATTTATTGATCCTAATATAATAATATGTCGAATATATGTAATGACTAAACAACCTGAAATGGCTCAATTTTCTTTGCTAATCCAGTATTATCATCACTTTCTATAAAAGCCCCACAAACAGTAATTTGTCCTTCAGCTGGCACAAATCTACCTTCTTGCCTATAACCTTTGGTAAATCCGTGAATAGGGCCTTCTTTTTCCATTCCTATTACAGAGTCATAATTTCCTGACATTCCAACATCACTCTGATAAGCAGTTCCTTTTGATAATACCCTAGCATCAGCAGTAGGTATATGAGTATGTGTCCCTAGTAGTGCTGTTACATCACCATCAATATAATGAGCAAAAGCATTTTTTTCTGAAGTCGCTTCACCATGCATATCTACTAGAATAGAATTTGAAGTTTTACCTAAAATCTCTGTTTTAAGTAAATCTTTTATAGCTCTGAATGGATCATCTAAAGAAATATTAATAAATAATCTTAACATAACTTGGATAATAAGTAATTGACGTCCATCATTTAAACTGAATTTATAGAAACCTCTACCTGGAACAGTTTTAGGATAATTAATAGGTCTAATTATTTTATGACATTCTTCGATGTATGAAAGCATTTCTTTTTGATCCCATGAATGGTTACCTAAAGTAATGACATCCACGCCAGTTTCAAAAAGTTCGTTTGCTATTTTTTTAGTTAAACCATAACCTGCAGCTGCATTCTCTGCGTTACATATTACAGCATCTGGTTCATATCTTGATCTTAGTTCTGGAATTTTCTTTATAACAGCTTCTCTTCCATTTTTTCCAACTATATCGCCTATAAATACAATTTTCATAAAAAACTGTATAACTGTTTTTCAGTTAAAACATAGTCTAATTTACAATCAAATTTTTCCCTAACAACTTCATCAACTTTTTGATCATCATAAGCCAAGCCTATTGAGATACAATTATGATTTATCTTTTTAAAATGTGCAAAAGTAGTATCATAATAACCTCCACCATAACCTAATCGATATCCTTTTTTATCAAATGCTAAACAAGGCACAAATAGTAGTTCGGGCAAATATTTATTATTTTTATTGGATGGTTCTGGAATATTATATTTTCCAATTTTTAAACGTTCATTAATTTTATATTCTCTAAAAACTAAAATTCTACTTTGAAACTCAATAGTAGGTAAAACTATTTTTTTTTTTAATTTAAATAAATATTTATTTAATAATAAAGTTGATATTTCGGTTTTGATTGAAAAAAAACTTGATATTATATTAATTTTCTTAAAATCATTAATTTCAAATAAATCATCTAAAGTTTTATAATTAAAATCATAAACAGAATTATTATGTATATTTTGTCTTAAAATACTAAATTTGTGTCTTTGCTTTTTTTTTAATTCTGAAATTTTATTTTTCATAAATTGAAGTCATTGAAGTATTAAATTTTTGTAATTGATCATCAATTTTTTCAATTTCTTTTTCAATTAAAGAGAATGCATCTTGCTTGTCAGTTATTTGAGATTCAAGTAAAAAAATCTTATCTTTTAACTTAACAATTTCTAAAGATAGTTTTTCAATTTGAGATTTATCATAATCTAATTTTTTTGAAATTATTTTTTCTTTGTTAAGTATTTTTTTTTGTTCAATTAATTCATCCTCTATTGCCAATGCAGCTAAAATAACTATCTTAATATCACTTACTTTTCCATTTAAGTCTTTGTAATTAGAAAAGCGCGAATTAAGTTTATTTATTAATTCTATTAATTTTTCTTTATCACTTTCTTCAAAATTTAGATCAATTTCAGAATTAAATATTTTAGTTTTAAGAATTGGCATTTAAGTCTTTCATAAATTCTTCTAATTCCTGAGTACTTTCTTTGATGCCAACTTTTAAATTATTTATATTATTTTCTAAATTTTTTATCTTTTTCCTATTTGCCAAATCTGATTCTATTAAATCTTCATAGTTTTTATGGACTTCTTCAATTCTCTTGCTGAGAATTTTTAGTTTTTCTAAAACATTCATTATATTTTTATAAAATGATTTATTTAAAATGTCACTTTAATGAATTTTAATATTAGTGTAAAAGGTCTGCATACACAGGTGATATTTGTCAGATATTAATGAAAATACAGAAAATTTATTAGAATTAGCCAATTGTATACGTTTCCTATCAATTGATGGCGTAGAAAGGGCTAAGTCTGGTCATCCGGGCATGCCTATGGGAATGGCTGATATTGCTACAGTTTTATTTAAGAATCACCTTATATTTGATCCAAATGATCCAAAATGGTTCAATCGCGATAGACTTATTATCTCAAATGGTCATGGCTCAATGCTTTTATATTCTTGCCTCTATTTGGCAGGATATGATGGAATAAGCCTTGAAGATCTAAAAAATTTTAGACAACTTAATTCCATTACGGCTGGACACCCAGAATACGGTGAATTACCTGGGGTTGAAACTACTACAGGTCCTTTATCACAAGGATTAGCAAATGCCGTAGGTTTTGCAATTGCTGAAAAAAAATTATCCTCACAATTTAATAATGATTTAGTTGATCACTATACTTACGTTTTTGCAGGTGATGGATGTTTAATGGAAGGGTTAAGTCATGAGGCAAGTAGCCTTGCTGGTCACTTACAATTAGAAAAATTAATCGTTTTTTTTGACGATAACTCAATATCAATTGATGGACCAACATCGCTTACAGTTTCTGAAAATACAATTCAAAGATATAAAGCTTATGGGTGGAACGTAATAGATATCAATGGTCATAATCACGATGAAATATCAAATGCAATTACCAAGGCTAAACTTAACAATTCACCAACATTGATTGTCTGTAAAACTAAAATTGGATTTGGATCGCCAAATAAAGAGTCCAAATCATCTTCTCATGGATCTCCTCTAGGGAGTGAAGAGGTAGAATTAACAAGAAAAAAACTTAATTGGTCGTATTTACCATTTGAAATACCAAATCATCTTCTTGATCAATGGAGGAAATTTTATTTACGCAACATCCCTCAAAAACAAAATTGGATTCAAAAAAACAAAGATATATTAGAATCTGAAAAATTTAAAAAAATTTTCATCAAAAAATTAGATGAGGATATAATCAATAAAATTGATCATTTTAAAAAAGAGCATATTGATAATAATACATCATGTGCAACGAGAAAAGCTAGCGAGCTTTGTTTGGAATTCTTTAATGAAAAAATAGATAATTTATTTGGTGGTTCTGCTGATTTAACTGGTTCAAATAATACAAAACCAAAAAGCATGACATCTTTTAATGTGTCTAATTATAATGGAAATTATCTTTATTATGGTGTTAGAGAACATGCTATGGCTGCAATAATTAATGGCATATCTCTCCATGGAGGTTTAAGGCCTTATGGTGGTACATTTTTAGTATTTACAGATTATTGCAGACCTTCAATAAGGCTTTCAGCATTAATGGGATTAAATTCTATTTTTGTAATGACACATGACTCTATTGGACTTGGTGAAGATGGTCCAACTCATCAGCCTGTTGAACATTTAGCTTCTTTAAGAGCTATCCCTAATTTATCTGTGGTTAGACCTTGTGATATAATAGAGACTGTAGAAGCTTGGCAGATTGCATTAGAGTCACAAAATCCTACTATTTTAGTCCTTACAAGACAAAATTTACCTTTAATTAGAAACAAAAAAAATAAAGAAAATCTTTTAGAAAAAGGAGCATATATTATAAAAAACTATGAGGACTATGATGCATCAATACTTGCATCAGGTTCAGAAGTTGAAATAGCATGTGAAGCTTCTGAAGAATTAAAAAAAAATGATTTAAATGTTAGAGTAATTTCTGTTCCTTGTTTTGAATATTTTGAAAATCAAAGTGATGAATATAAGAAACAAATCCTTGGAAATAAAAAATGCTTTGGAATTGAGGCTGGCGTTATTAATGGCTGGGAAAAATATGTTGCAGTTGAGAATTTTATTGGAATGAAAACTTTTGGTGCCAGTGGTCCATATAAAAAATTGTATAAACATTTTGAAATTACTAGGGAAAATATAATAGATAAGGTTAAAAAAAATATATGAATAATAAAAAGATAAATTTGGCAATTAATGGATTTGGAAGAATTGGAAAATTAGTTTTAAGAGCTTTAATTGAAAGAAAAATCAAAAATATAAATATAGTCGCTATAAATGAATTAGGAAGTTTAGACTCAAGTATACATTTAATGAAATATGATAGTTCACATGGTGCTTTCCCATTTGAGATAAAAAAAACAAAAAAAGGGATAAGGATCAACAAAAATAATATAAATTTTTATGCTGAAAAAAATCCTGCAAATCTTCCGTGGAGAGAATTAAATGTAGATATAGTTTTAGAGTGCAGTGGAATGTTTACTGATAAGAAAAAATCCAATAGTCATATAAAGTCAGGAGCAAAAAAAGTTTTAATTTCTGCACCAGCTTCTGATGTAGATGCTACAATAGTTCAAGGAGTAAACAACAAAAATTTATTAAAAAAGCATAATATAATTTCTAATGGATCATGTACAACAAACTGTTTAGCTCCTGTAGCAATGGTTTTAGATGAAAATATTGGAATAGAAAACGGTTTCATGACAACAATTCATAGCTATACTGGTGACCAAAGAACAGTAGACCAGGCGCACAAAGATTTAAGAAGGGCAAGAACCGCTGGAACTTCAATGATACCTACTTCAACCGGTGCTGCTAAAGCGATTAGCCATGTATTACCTAACTTAAAAGGTAAGCTAGATGGAACAGCGATTAGAGTTCCTACACAAAATGTTTCTCTTATTGATTTTACATTTACAAGCAAAAAAAATACTGATGTAAAAACTATCAATAATTTATTTTTAAAAGCAAGCAGAAGTAAGTCATTAAGAAATATTTTAACTATAAATAATTTGCCTTTAGTTTCTATTGACTTTAATCATAATAATAGTAGCTCTATTTTTGACTTAACACAAACGCAAGTTATAAATAAAAAATTTTGTAGAATTTTATCTTGGTATGACAATGAATGGGGCTTTTCAAATAGAATGGTTGATACAATACTTGATTTAAAAAAATTTATCTAAGTGAAAAAAAAATTAATTTGTTTTACAATTAATTCATATAGCCAAGCAAAAGAAATTATAGTTGAATCAAAAAAAAATAGTATATTTCCAATTATACATATCAAATATCATATTGCTAACGGCTTTGGAATTGAATGGATTGAGGCTTTGAACAAAATTTTGATTGATTCATTCTCTAATAAATCCTTCAAAATTTTAGTTGATTGTAATAATAATTACAGTTTAGCTACTCAGTTAATTGTTGGCCGAATTCATTATTTAAAGTTAAAAGCCGACCCTAAAACTTTAAAAAAAATAAATGAAATTGCTAAAAAAAATAGAGTTTTATTAAATCCAAAAATTCGTATAGTAGACTTATCAAATATTAAAAAAATAAGTAAAAAAATTTCTTTAATTTAATCAAGAGGTTTTAAATATGAAAATTGACGGTAATCAAATTAAGGTAGGTAATATTTTAGAAATTAATTCTAAACTCTGGAGGGTTTTAAAAACTCAGCATACACAACCAGGTAAAGGTGGGGCATACTTACAGGTTGAAATGAAAGAACTTAAGGAAGGCACTAAAATGAATGAACGTTTTAGATCATCTGAAACTGTTGAGCGCGCTGTTTTAGATGAGAGAGAATTCCAGTTTTTATACAAAAATAATGATAATTATGCTTTTATGGATCCAAATACATTTGATCAAATTGAAATTTCCAATGATGTAATTTCAATGGACCAATCGAAATATTTGAATGAAAATGAATTAATTAAAATTCAATTGTATGAAAACAAACCTGTTTCAATAATTCTGCCAGAAAATATAATTCTTGAAGTTATTGAAGCAGATGCAGTTGTAAAAAAACAAACTGCAACTTCTTCATACAAACCTGCAACTCTAGAAAGAAATATTAAAACTTTAGTTCCACCGTTTATCGATGTTGGTGATAAAATAGTGATTAGCACATTAGATGCTAGCTACGTAGAAAAAGCAAAAAAATAATAATTTATGAAAACACCTATAATTAACATTTTTGAAAAGGTAGCTAGAAAAGCAGGTAAAATAATGACTAGAGATTTTGGTGAATTAGAAAATTTACAGATTCATTCAAAAAGTTTGGGTGATTTTGTTACAAATGCAGATATAAAAATTGAAGAAATAATAGTTGAAAGCCTAAAATATTACTATCCATCATCAAGCTTTATTACAGAAGAAAATGGCAATATTGATGGTAATGAAGAAACTATAGTAATTGACCCTATAGATGGAACATCAAATTTTATTCATGGTATTCCTCATGTAGCTATAGTTATTGGTAAAATTTTTAAAAATGAAATAACTGATGGAATTATATACAATCCAATTTTAAATGAATTTTTTTGGGCATCCAAAGGCAAGGGGGCTTGGTATAACAATAAAAGAATTAGAGTTTCTAAAAGACAAGATCTAATTAATTGTTTGGTTGGTACTGGCATACCTAACGCTAATAAAACTTACAAAAATTACTTAAATCAAATTGATACAGTTTCAAAAAATTCTGCTGGTATCAGGCGTATAGGAGCAGCTTCAATTGATTTAGCTTATGTAGCAGCTGGAAAGTTAGATGGTTTTTGGGAAAATGATCTTAATATTTGGGATGTTTGTTCGGGCGTATTATTAATTAAAGAAGCAGGTGGAAAAGTAACTGAACCAAATGGCATTGAATGGACTATAAAATCTAAAAATATATTAGCTTCTAATTCATTTATTCATGAAAAACTGCAAGAAAAACTAACTTTACTTTGAGTTTATTATCTTTATAAGCCAAAATATGAAAAAGAAAACGCATCCAGATTATCATGATATAGAAGTAGTAATGACAGATGGTTCAACATTCAAAACTAAATCTACTTGGGGAAAAGAAAATGATAAGCTTAAGCTTGAAATTGACCCGAAATCTCATCCTGCATGGACTGGCGGAAAGGCAAGTATTAATGACTCTGAAGGCCAGGTTGCTAGATTTGAAAAAAGATTTAAAGGAATAAAAATTGGTAAATAATTAGCCAAATAATTTTTCAGCATTCTTTTTTATTTGTTTTTTTTTAGTAATTTCTTCCTCTACTCGCATAATTTCTTTTTTTAATTCTTCAACATAAAAATTTAGCTCCTCAACACTAAAATCATCTAAATTTAGAGATTTTATAGTTTTTTTTACTTCGTCATATTCTAAAAAATCATCCATCTTAAATTATTTTATATAAAAATTCTTATAATATATCTATAAGGATTTCTTTTTAAATAAAAGGGAAAATTATGAAACTACCATTAATGCCTAGAGGTACAGCGATTTGGTTAATTGAAAATACGTCATTAACTTTTAATCAAATATCTGAGTTTTGTGGATTACATGTTTTGGAAGTTGAAGGTATTGCAGATGGGGATGTGGCAACTGGTATGAGAGGGTATGATCCTATTGATAATAAACAGTTAACTAAAGAGGAGATTATTCGATGTGAAAAAGATCCTAAAAAAAAACTAGAGTTAATAAAATCAAATGTAGTTGAATCTTTACCACCACGTAAAAAGGACACCAAATATACCCCCCTTTCATTAAGGCAAGAAAAACCTTATGCAATCTTGTGGTTAATAAAACGCTATCCTACAGAATTAAGTAGTTCACAAATTGCTAAATTAACAGGCTCAACTAAAAATACTGTTGAGGCTATTCGAAATGGTACATATCGAGAAGCTGTTTTGGAGGCTAAAAGTCCAATGGATATTGGTTTATGCTCATATAAAGATTTAGAAAAAACTCTCAATAGAACAAGAAACAAAAAATTGCCAATTGAAAATACTGAAAATTAAATTATTTTTGAATTATAAATTGCGAAACATCAGTTGATCCACTTAAGAAACCTGTTTCACAATATGAAAAATAATATTCCCACATCCTTTTAAAGCGCAAATTAAATCCCATGTTGGATAGTTCATCCCATGAAAGTTGGAATTTTTCGTTCCAAATATTTAATGTCTTAGCATAAGATTTATTAAAACTTTTATATTCTTCAATTTTTAATCCAGCTTTATTGCTAAAATGATTTAATTGACTTTTTGAAGGTAGCATTCCGCCAGGAAAAATATATTGTTGAATAAAATCAGGTTTAGTTTGATAATTGTGAACTCTATTTTCATCTATAGTAATTATTTGTAATGCGCTCAATCCGTTAGGCGTTAAGGAATTTTTTATTGTATTAAAAAATGTATGCCAATATTTTTTTCCTACAGCTTCAAACATTTCAATAGAAGCTATATTTGAATATTTATATGAAATATCCCTGTAATCTTTTAATAAAACCTTAACTTTATCATTTAGACCTTCCAGCTGTATTTTATTTGAAGTATATTCATATTGTTTTTTAGATATTGTAATTGCATCAACTTTGCAGCCAAATTTTTTTGCAACATACGTAGAAAAACCACCCCAGCCACAACCAATTTCTAATAAATTTGATTTATTATTTAATTTTAATATATCACAAATTTGATTATATTTTTTTATTTGTGCTTCAGTTAAATTTTCCTTTTCTTCTGAAAATATTCCAGATGAATATGTCATGCTTTTATCCAGCCATTTTTTATAAAATTCATTACCCAAATCATAATGATATTTAATATTTTTTTTACTTTGCAATTTAGTATTTTCTTTTAAATAATGTTTAAATTTAGCAAACGAATGATAGATCCAATTTGATTTAATATTGGATAAAAAATATTTTTCATTCTGAAACGCTAGCATTAAGAGATTTGTTAAATTTGAAGTAGAAAAATCACCATCAATGTATGATTCAGCAAAACCTATAGATCCTTTTTTAAAAACTTTAGAAAAAAATTTAAAATTATGAATTACTATATTTGCATTACATCCATCTTTTTCACCATTGTATTCTAGACTTTTTTTGGAAGGATATATTACATTAAGTGATCCATATTTAATTTTGTTCAAAAATTTATTTGAAATTTTTTCTATAGAATTATTGAAACTATCTTGCAAAAAAAACATATTTAAAAATTTCCTTCAAAAGTAATCGTATCTATTACTTTTTTTTTCCTTCCATAATATTTTCCACCTTTAAAAAAAATTCTAAATGCTTCAAATAAAATTAATAAAATTACTTTAAAGCCTAGCATGGGATTAAATAATAAATATTTAAAGAATATTAAAGAATTAAACTTTTTATATTTACCTACTTGAGATGCCATCATTACTTTTTGATCATTTTTATTGTAAAAATCAACTTTAATAAATATTTCACTTTTTTCAAACTTATTAACAAATTTATAGTAACCCTGCATTTGGACAAATGGAGATACATAGAATTGTTTTGGACATTGGTGATTTAGTAAGTGGTTTTTATTTTTTGATTTTCCACTAAAAACATAAGTATGCTGTTCTTTAGACGTATTTTTAACTTCATAAAATATAGCAATCAACTCATTATTATCATAACAGTAGATAATTGATAAAGGATCGAAAACATATCCTAAAATTCTTGGGAAGCAAAGAATTTTGATTTCAATTTTTTTAAACTCTATATTGTATTTATTTAAATAAAATTCAACATAATCTTTAATTGATCTGCTATCTCTATAACCGTGATCTTTTTCATAAAAAGAAAATATATTAAATGAATTTACAGAAAAAAATAAAAATTTTTTTTTTAAAATTTTTAATTCGTCAATATCTACAAAAATAGAAGGAACTTTATATTTAAATTTATGTTTAAAAGGGATGTACCTTACATGTAATATATCAGATATATAAATAATAGTATTCATAGGCTCAAAAATGAAGTCTAGATTTGAAATTTATAGATCTTTTCCAAGGCAATTCAACATCCAATAAATTTGCTATATAGGCAGCTGATTGTATGCCATCTTCATGAAATCCATAACCCAAATAACTACCACAAAAATAAGAATTATTAAATCCTTGTAAATCTCTTATATTCTTTTGAGCATTTATAGTTTCTAAACTAAAAATAGGATGTTCAAAAATAGTGTTATCTAAAATATTATTAGGCTCATGAGGTGGATTTATAGTGACAAAGTAATCTTTCTTTGTTTTGAGTTTTTGTAAATTATTCATCCAGTAAGTTAAAGTCAAATTTTTATTTGAATTATTAGTTTGCAGAACATTCCAGCTTGACCAAGCAATTTTTTTTGAGGGCATTAAATTATTATCTGTATGTAAAAAAGCAGCATTTTTAGTATATTTAAATTTTGAAAGATTTTCAATTTCTTTTTGAGAGGGATCTGAAAGTAAGTCTAAAATTTGATCTGCATGAGTAGCAAAAATAATTTTATCAAAATTATATTTTTGATTATTAAAATCAAAAAATTCAATTTTATTATTGTGTCTATAAATTTTTAAAATTTCAATATTCGTATAAAATTTAAATAATTTTTTTTTTATTATTGCATCTATATATTTTTGACTTCCACCATTGACATATTTCCACTTCGGACGATTTTTTAAATTAAACAAACCATGATTTTGAAAAAAATTAACAAATGATTTAAAAGGTAAATTTTGAATATAATTTTGATTATTTGACCATATTGCTGAAACCATTGGATATATGTGAGATATTCTTATATTTTCAGAAAAATTGTATTTGTCTAAAAATTGTTTAAGATTAAGCTTTGAAAGCTTTTTATCAATCTTTGTAGAATCACATAATTTGTAAAACTTATAAATTTCTTGAAGCATTTTTAAATATTTTAATGAAAACAAATTTTTCTTTTGAGCAAATAAAGTAAAAAAATTTTTTCCACCATATTCTAAATCTAGTTTCTTGTTTGAAACTGAAAAAGACATGTCAGAATCACTATAATTAATATTTAAAAGCTTAAAAAAACATGTCAGATCAGGATAATTTTTTTCATTAAATACTATAAAGCCAGTGTCTATTGGATGCATAATGTTTGATTCATTTATATACTTTGTTCTTGTATGACCTCCTAAAGCTTTATTTTTTTCAAATAAGTGGACATCATATTTGTTAGATAGAATATATGAAATGCTTAAGCCAGTTATCCCTGAACCTATTACTGCAATTTTGCTTTTATACATTGATTATAAAATTTACCTTAGTAAATTAGGTATAGTAAATTTTTTAAAAAAAAAGTAAAAAAAATTATTTACTATGGGGAGGCATCTTTTTTTCTACAAACCAAACATGCTTTTTCAAAACTGGATCATATTTTTTTAATCTAAGTTTTTCAGCTACCTTTAGGCCTTTAGTAGGTTTTCTTACAATATACTTTGTGCCTGTCTTTGGATTTTCTTCAGGTATCAACTGTTTTAATGCATATGATGATTTTTTTGCCATTGTGTCCCTATATATTAAAATTCACTTTAATAAAGTATTTTTAATATAAATCATTAGGGCTGTATTTTATATATGGATTATATAAACCCCTTTTTTTCGATATAAGAATTTGTTTATTTCTTTCAATTAAACTTTTTTTCTTTTCTAATGAAATTTTATTATGGCAATTTGAACAAGATATTCCTTTTATATAAAATGATGATTTTTTTTGTTGTTTACTAACTGGTGATCTGCAAGCATGACAAAGTTCATAAGAGCCCTCTTTTAATTCATTTTTTAATGATACTCTATTGTCAAAAACAAAGCATTCCCCTTTCCATTTTGAATCCTTCTTTGGTATTTCTTCTAAATATTTTAAAATACCTCCCTTTAATTGGTTAACATTTTTAAAACCACTATTTATCATATAAGATGATGCTTTCTCACATCTTATTCCACCAGTGCAAAAAATTGCTAATTTTTTTTCTTTAAAATTGCTTAAATGATTATCTACAAATTTTTTAAACTCACTAAAACTTTTTGTTTTTGGATTTATAGCATTCTCAAAAGAACCCATCTTAAATTCAAAGTGATTCCTTACATCAATTAAAATAGTACCGTTATCTTTAATTGTAGAGTTCCAATCTTTTGGAGGAATGTAATTGCCTTTTATAATTTCAGGATCAGTTAGTTGGGATTTGAAAGTTACTATTTCCTTTTTCGATTTAATTTTTAATCGATTAAAAGGCATATATTTATAATACGAAAACTTTAATTCTAGATTCTTAAAACTTTGTGAACCAAGATATGAAATAAACTTGCTAATTGAGTCTGATGAACCCGCTATACTCCCATTAATTCCTTCTTTAGCAAGAATAACTGTTCCTCTTAATTTATTAAATAAACAAAATTTTTTTAATTCTATTTTTTGGATATCTAAATCATCAATATTTTTGAATTCATAGAAAGTAATGATGGAAAAATTTGATTTATTCATTTATGGCAATCTATATAATAACTAGATAAAATAAGCTACAATGAGTAATGAAAATATAAAATTAATTAAAAATTATTTAAATAACTTTACCATAGAAACTACGCCTGGTGTTTATAAAAAATATGAAGAATTTTCTAGTTTAATAAATAAAAATCACTCAATATATATAACTTATTTACCTGATGAAAAATCTAAAAATGTAATAGAAACGGCAAAAAAATTAAAGTTGGAAGGTTATGATGTCATCCCTCATTTACCATCAAGAACAATTTTAGATAAATTAGAATTAGAAAAATATATAGGCAGTCTTTCTGAAGAAAGTGGATGCAATAAAATTTTAATTATTGGTGGAGGTGGAAATCAAAAAGGGAATATATCTTCAACAATGGATGTTTTAAAAACTGATTTATTGTCTAAATATAAATTCATTGAAGTTGGAGTAGCTGGTCATCCTGAAGGTAGTCCTGATATTAGTAAAGAGGAATTGGACAAAGCTATAATTGAAAAAAATAATTTTTCAATTAATGCTGATTTTGAAATGTATTTAGCAACGCAATTTTTTTTTGAAGCAAACTCTCTTATTGAATGGGAAAAACATCTTAATAGTATTGGAAATAAATTAAATATTCATGCTGGCATACCAGGACCAGCATCTCTAAAAACTCTAATTTCGTATGCAAAAACTTGTGGGATAGGTAACTCAATTCGATTTTTATCAAAACAAGCATTTAATATTACTAAACTTGCATCAATGAATACTCCTGATAAATTAATTTATGATTTGGCCAAATATAAAAATACATATAAAGAAACAGCGCTTAAAAAGATGCACTTTTATCCTTTTGGAGGAATTAAAAAAACTTCAGATTGGCTTAATTTATTAAAAAATTCCGAATTTTTTTATAATTCTAAGGATCAATTTGAGATTCTTCCTAATTAATTAACATTTTAGTTGTTTTTTTATTTCTTCCTTTCAAATAACAATTTATAACTCCGATACTTCTAATTTACAAAATTATTTAATTGAGTTTAAAAATGTCAGACATTGAAATTGCACGTAAAGCAAAAAAAAAGAACATAAAAGAAATTGCTTCAAAATTGGATCTAAAGGAAGAAGATCTTAGACCTTATGGACATCATATAGCAAAAATAGATTCTAATTCTTTAAAAAATTTATCTGAAAAAAATTCTAAACTTATATTGGTGACAGCAATTTCTCCTACACCAGCAGGGGAAGGAAAAACTACAACCTCTGTAGGCCTTCATGATGGTTTATGTAAAATTGGGAAAAAGAGCATAGTTTGTTTAAGAGAACCTAGTTTAGGCCCAAGTTTTGGAATGAAAGGTGGTGCTGCTGGTGGTGGATATGCTCAAGTTATTCCAATGGAGCATATTAATCTTCATTTCACTGGAGATTTTCATGCAATTACTTCTGCAAATAATTTACTTGCTTCATTAATAGATAATCATATCTATTGGGGAAATAAATTACAAATAGACTCAAGAAGAGTAGTTTGGAAAAGATGTTTAGATCTTAATGATAGGGCCTTAAGAGAAATCTCTTCAAATCTTGGTGGTATTTCGAATGGCTTTCCAAGAACAGATGGTTTTAATATCACAGTTGCTTCTGAAGTTATGGCAATCTTTTGTCTTGCAAAAGATCTTAAAGATTTACAAAGAAGGTTGGGTAATATTACTGTTGCATATACGCGAGACAAAAAAGCTATACATGCTAAAGACTTAAAAGCTGAAGGGCCAATGACTGTCCTTCTAAAGCAAGCCTTAATGCCTAACTTAGTTCAAACACTAGAAAACAACCCTGCAATCATTCATGGTGGTCCATTTGCAAATATTGCCCATGGTTGTAACAGTGTCATTGCCACAAAGACAAGCCTAAAAATTGCAGATTATGTGGTAACTGAAGCTGGTTTTGGTGCAGATCTAGGGGCTGAAAAATTTCTAAATATAAAATGTCGTAAATCAGAATTAAATCCTGATGGAGTAGTTGTTGTAGCTACAATTAGAGCTCTTAAAATGCATGGTGGCGTAAAAAAAGAAAATCTGGGAATTGAAAATGTTGAATCCATAAAAAAAGGAATGTCGAATTTGAAACGTCATATAGAGAATATTAAAAAATTTGGACTTCCTATAGTTGTAGCAATAAATCATTTTAAAGCAGATACTGACAATGAAACAGCTGCACTTAAGCAAGAGTGTAAGAAAATTGGAGTTGAAGCAATAATTTGTAAACATTGGGCAGAAGGTAGTAATGGAACTGTTGAATTAGCAAAGAAAGTAGTTGAACTTGTTAATGAAAAAAATTCATTTAAATTTTTATATGAAGATAAGATTCCTTTAATTGAAAAAATTGAGAAAATTGCAAAGGAAATTTACGGTGCTGAAGAAGTAATTGCAGATAATAAAATTAGAGAACAACTTAAACAATATGAGAATAATGGTTACGGTGATTTTCCTATATGCATAGCAAAAACACAGTATAGTTTCTCAACAGATCCTTCTCTTAAAGGCGCTCCAACTGGTCATAGTATACCAATCAGAGAGTTAAGATTATCAAGTGGTGCAGAATTTATTGTTGTGATTTGTGGTGAAATAATGACAATGCCAGGATTACCTAGTGTTCCAGCTGCAAATTCTATACATTTAAATGAAAAAGGTCAAATTGAAGGTCTTTTCTAAAACTGATATATATTTTTTAAATTAATAAATAATGCATATTAAACCAAAAAAATATTCAGTTTTCTCTTTAGTTAAAAACGCTCTTTCGTATCATGAAAACTGGCAACCTGCTTGGAGATCTCCTGAGCCAAAAAAAGAGTATGATGCAATAATTGTTGGAGGTGGCGGACATGGTCTTACAACAGCTTATTATCTTGCTAAAAATCATGGATTGACAAATATAGCCGTTATTGAAAAAGGGTGGATAGGTGGTGGAAACACTGGAAGAAATACTACAATAATTAGATCGAATTATTT
>CEUZ01278478.1_pt1 | contig 22842 bp, 19 predicted proteins | sample 361511 | NCBI WGS metagenome assembly CEUZ01 (sample SAMEA2622822, study PRJEB7988) | marine metagenome | biome: marine biome (ENVO:00000447); feature: surface water layer (ENVO:00002042); material: "saline water (ENVO:00002010), including plankton (ENVO:xxxxxxxx)" | depth 5 m | reverse complement strand
TATTACAGACCTTATTCCTTCAAAAAGACTAGAAGAAATAGTGCAACGTACTAGAGATGGTGGTGCTGAGATAGTCGGTTTACTAAAAACTGGAAGTGCATACTATGCTCCCTCAGCTGCAGTAACTCAAATGGTAGAATCGATACTCATGGATAAAAAACAAATTCTCCCCTGCACAGCATATCTTGAAGGAGAATATGGGATAAACAATCTGTTTATGGGAGTTCCAGTAAAACTTGGGGAAAATGGAGTCGAAGAAATTATTGAGTTTGACCTAAACAAGACTGAAAAAACGGCTCTTCATAATTCTGCTGATCAGGTGCGAGAACTTGTTAATATAATGTCTTCTTCATAAGATTACTATGATCTGAACATGTTAGAACCCTCTTTTAAGTTCTACTCTTGACTAAGGGTTGGAGCCCTGAAAGGAGGCGCTAGTTCTGATGAAGTTAACGGTATAACTTCCTTACGATAAACCTGTATCCGGTAAGACTCATTATCTGCAATATAAAGCATTTTATCTGAATCTATAGCAACTGACCTGGGTCTGCGCAATAATTTTTGAGGTTCCAAATTAGCCATATCTCTCATCCGATTCGGAGAAGCATTAGTAAGCATGTATTCCCTGGCAACTTTTGAAAGGCTTGCATCGCCTAAAAACTTCTGTACATACGATCCTTTGAAATCAAACATCTGTACTCGGTCATTCCTCCAATCAGCAATATATATGTCTCCATCAGAATCTACAGTAATGCCACAAGGGCGATTAAATTCTCCATCCCTGCTTCCAAAATTTCCAAATTCGAAAACAAACTCCCCTTCTCCTGTAAACTTCTGTACTCGGTCATTTCTCCAATCGGTGACATAGACAAAATCTTCTTCATCTACAGCTATTCCATATGGCAGGTTAAACTGTCCTGCGCCATCTCCAAATGAACCCCAGCTATCAATATACTTACCCTTTTTGGTAACTTTTTGAATTCTATGATTTTTGGAATCTGCGATATAAAGATTCTGTTCACTGTCAAAGGCGATACCAGCTGGTCCGTTAAGGTAACCTTGGTCTGAACCTTTAGTACCCCAGCTACTAATATATTCTCCATCAAGATTGTAAATAGTTATTCGATGAGTACCTTCATCTGACACAAATATATTTTCATCACTATCGGTAGTAAGGGAAACAGGCCATTTTAATTGTCCTTCACCAGAACCATATTCACCTATACTGCCTAAATCTTTATCATCTACTGAATATCTTTTTATAACTGCTACACCACTCTCTTGACGTGAAATTATATAAATACGATCTTCATTTCCAATAGTTATATCCATAGGGAAATTAGTAAGACGTCTCATACCTAATGTCTTTACATAAGGATATCCGCATCTAAGTAAACCATACGGTCTAGTCATATATTTACCCGTTAAGCGAATTGATATTCGTGACTTGAAACTATCAATTGAAGAATTTTAAGTATCATCAGTGAGGTAGTTTTTCTTGTATCTTCACTTGAAAAGTCTAAAGTTATGGTCGATTCTACATATTCGGTTAGCGTTTCTTTAGTTTCTTCTCCTACAGATAACTCTCCCATTAACTTAAGACAGAGACTTACCAAGTCTTCGCTCGATATTGGTCGTTCTATTTCAATTCGATCCATAATTCGCGTTATTCCTGGTTTAGATAAATCATTTAGTTCCGCAACCGCAAAATTTATCCGTTCATTGATAGTCCCGCCATCTATCCATTCCTTACCTGTATGCCAACCTTCCACAGATGGTGGGTCAAACAAAGTTTGTCCCATTAACTCAGTGACCGTTGCGTATTTCATCAAGTCGGGTTCAACATCTTTAAAAGTACCGACCGTTTTTAGCACACCTGTAACTAATTCCGTAGGACTTTTGATCTTTGAAAATTTTGAATCCTTAAAAAATTGCGATGTGAAAAGAGTATGCAATATTGAAGATATATCTCCATCAGATTCAAAGTAGGCCGTAACCAGAATCTTAATTGCTTCCGGGTCACAAGGAGGTTCGATAGGCCAAGCTGGAACTTGCGGTTCATCAGCGACAAAAAAATTATATAGATGGCGAGCTAGAAAAATAGCTGTAGCAGGCTGTTTTACAATGATTTCAATAATTTCTTCTCCATCAAAATTCCCACTCATACCAAGAAAGGTTTTAATTTCATCATCGTGATCGTGATGAAGTTTTTTGAAATGGGCAGGATAATATCCATATGGATACAATGGTATTGGTTGAGTGAAAGTCCAACCGGTAAATGCCTTTGCTGCCATTTTTACATCATTTTCAGTATAATTTCCGGCTCCCATTGAAAAAAGTTCTAGCAATTCTCTACCATAGTTTTCATTCGGCTCATTCAATCTGTTTTCGTTATTGTCTAACCAAAAAATCATCGCAGGATCTTTAGACAGTTCTGTCAAAATTTGTCTAAAACTAGACATCCCATTTTGACGGAACATCTCAATTTGATTAGTCGCCGATAAAATATGTTCGTTTTTGCTAATACCTGTTGCAAAAACTTGATGCCAAAACAGAACCATCTTTTCCTGTAATTGACGTCTGCTATTCAGCATTCTATAAAACCATTCTCCGGCTTTAATATTAAAATGTTCGCCAACATAATATCTTTCTAGAATGTCATCTTCGACATCCGTCACAGATTTAGGTTCAACCAGTTGATCGACAATTGATTCATAATCTAAATCCAAATAAATTTCGAGTTCATCAATGGATAAACCGAATCCAGCTCTGCGCATCAAATGAGCTATATCTGCAGCGCTTTTATTTCCAGTTATCATATCTTGATCATCCTGTTATCTTCAAAATCACTAAGGCCAAATTAAAGATCCGTCAGAATATATCTCTCCCAGAATTTTTGTAGTGAACGCTGTCTTATAATCAAATCGTTCTGGAAGAGCTTCAAACTTAATTAACATTTCATAGAGGTCGTCCCATTGGTTATCTGACATCCAACCAAAACCATGTTTTAATGTCAATTCATTTTCAGAATCGTTCAATTCCGTGTTCAGCATGAATTGCTGATGTTCCCGATTCTGATCTGGAGCATATTTCATTACTATATCAAGGGTTTCTTCTCTATTATTTTTTATATATTCAACAGCTTTAATCGATGCTTTTAAAAACCTTTCTATCATCTGTGGATTACTATCCAGCATGTCTTGAGTCGCTATGTAAGTTAAACCAAGATTCGGCACACCATAATCACCAGACTCCCAAGTATTCACATCAAATCCTAAATTCCTGATAGTATCGGGCTCATTCGAATTAAAAACAGCAAGAACATCTACTTTACCCTGAATCAGAATTCTGGGATCAAATCCTACCTTGATCTCATCTATCTTGGAACGATCAACTTCATTTTGTTCAAGAATTGCAAGGTAGTCTGGCGGAACAGATATCTTATACCCAAATTTACGTCCTTCCCAGTCCTTGGGAGAGTTTATACCGGAAGCTTTTAGGGCTACATAGGCCTGTTGACTCTGTTGTCCAAATAAGGCAAATGCTACTACAGGCAATCCAGGAGAAGAGCGACGTTTCAAAACAGATGTCGCTGCAGCAGTTGTGAAATCTACATCGCCCGAAAGAAGAAGTTTCAAATGTTCGCCGGTACTGGCATGTTTTATATCTACATTCAAGCCCTGCTGGCTAAAATATCCCTTCTCCTTTGCCACATATGCCGCCACAAACGGTAGATTTGCCTGGGCACGAAACCCTGCCATAAACACAACCTGCTCAGGGTCATTTTTACAACCAAAATTTAGTATTAAGCATAAAATAACAGCCAGACCAATAATGATTCTAATTGATAAAAGATTAATCATATTCAATTTATACTCTTAAATTTGAGTCATGCCAGAAAAGTATTTTGCGTTCACAAAAAACCAACATTATATTTAATGATACACCAATAAACGCCAGCGAAAAAACACTTGAAAATAAAGTTGGCATGTCAATATTGTTGTGGGCTACGATTATTACACTACCCAAACCTCTATCGCCTGTAAACCACTCCCCCACTACCGCACCTATTATCGAAAGTGGCAAAGATATTCGCAATGCTGCAAATAAATACGGTAATGCTGAAGGTATCCTTAAGTGGATCATTATTTCCCATTCGGAGGCATTTAAGGTTTTAAGAAAATCCAATGAATCCATATTTACCGATTTAAGACCAACTAATGTATTAACCATTACCGGGAAAAAGGTTATTAACGCAACTATTAAAATTTTTGGCCCGGAACCGAACCCAAACCAGATTACAAACAACGGTGCTACTGCGATTATTGGTGTAACCTTAATCAACAAAGCTATTGGAAACAAAGTTCTTTCCAAAATTTTCCAGTATCTCATCAGTATAGCCAGTGATATAGCTATAGCCGATCCAACTACTAATCCACAAATTGCCTCGACTAGTGTAACCAACCCGTGCCTAACAAAAAACCATAAATCCCCAAATAACCTGGAAAAGATTTCACTAGGAGGAGGCAGCAAGTAGCTTGGTAGATCAGCAATATTAATCCATACTTCCCATAAAATACCAAGCGTAACAATCACTATTAGAGGCAATAATATTTGACTGATATCAGCTAGTTTCAGATCAATAATATTTATTAACCGATTTCGCGACTTTGCATATTTGTTGTCTTCCAATTATCCTTACCCGTCGATTAATGTATACATTTAGTCAAAAATAACAATCTTCTCAATTCAGTACAGTATGATTGGAATTCAGCAGTATTCTCAAGTTCAGTTTTCCTAGGCCTAGGTAGATCAATAGAAATATCACCAACAATTTCACCAGGGATTCCAGATAATACTACCACCCTGTCAGATGTCATCACAGCCTCCAAAATACTATGAGTCACCATAACAACTGTACGAACAGTATTTTGACATATATCCATTAAGTATTGCCTGACATCTGCTCGAGTAATCTCATCCAAGGAACCAAGTGGCTCATCCATCAATAAAATTTTTGGGCGTGTAATCAACCCTCTTGCTAAAGATACCCTTTGAAGCATTCCTCCCGAAAGTTGATGTGGGTAATAAAAGCTATATTTCAAAAGCCCCACAGCTTTCAAAATATCTACGGGATCAACACTATCAGTCAAATATCGATTGACCTTTAGTGGTAAAGAAATATTGTCAATCACATTAAGCCAAGGAAATAGAGTGGAGTCTTGAAATACATATCCTATTGTTTTTTTTTGCCTAGCATCAAAAACTGTACTCCCATCTATAGAGACTGTCCCTGATGAGGGAATAATTAAGCCCGCAATACATTTAAGCAGAGTAGTCTTACCACAACCACTTCGACCTATCACCGAAACAAACTGTCCTTCGATGATTTCTATTCCAATACCATTTAGTGCTGCAGTCCGGCTACCACTTTCCATATAGGAATGGGTCAGCCCTTGAATTGAAACAAATGAAGTATCCATAAGTCAGTTTTTTTTCACAAAATATGGTGAGAGTTTCTGAAAATTGTTATCCGAGACCTGAGCAATTGTCCAATTATCTAGATATCTAAAACAATATTGTATCCCCAGTAGAACAATTTGCAACGTATTTACAAGTACATATGACAATCAATATCACTGTGAAGGAAACAGTACACGAACAAAAATTGAAACCAGAAATAATAATCTAATTAATAAGATTGATAGCGGGCTCTTAATTCGGATAAAGGTAAGCGGTAGTCCAGATAAGTATTTGCAATTCTAATACTTTGACTAAATGTGACAAATTTTGCGTAAGGGTTAGTGATATCATCGATGTGAAGATTTTCATCCGTTATTTTAGAAATCTTTAATCTGGATTCAAGTACAACCTGTCCTGGAACTTTCTTTAAAGCAATAAACACCAAAGTACCAGCTATAATTACATCATCTAAATAACCAATAATTGGAATAAAGTCTGGAATCAATCCTAGTGGCCAAATCACGTATCCAATGGCTGTTCCCAACATAATTTTTGAAAACCTGGGAGTTCGGAAATCGCCCATTATAGTTCTATAAAACTTAAGTTCTCTGTAAAAATATGCTATCAAAGCATAAAAGAATGCAATTAAACTTTTTACCTTAGTTTTTATCCCCTGATAAATACCAAATTTAATTATGGTTTTTATCGGTCGCTTTAATTCCACATCCCTAAAGTAAATGGACATCAATACACTCCCCTAGAGCTATTAAATTCATGTCTCGATACAAAAAGTATCTTCAAATCACTAATAAAAACAACGTGGTTCGTTTTCGGGTTAAATTTTAAGACACCGAGCTATGCTATCCTCGACAAATAGATTGATAAAGGGTTTTATATACCACTTTTTTACTTTTTTTATACAAAATTCAGTAATTAAACGAAAATAGACTTTAATTCTTATATTTATGCTTACGAGTTGACGATTTTTTTATCCACATGAGAAGATAGCTCAAAATTATAAAGGTTTATAACATTAGAGGTCTCATTATGATTAGCACAAGTATCGACCCAATTCTTCTCGAATCAATGAAATGGCGTTGTATTGGGCCACCTCGTGGAGGGCGCGTCGTTGCAGCTGCAGGAGATCCAAACGATCCTATGGTTTTCTATTTTGGAGCGGTTGGGGGAGGGGTATGGAAAACAACTGACGGAGGCACATACTGGGAACCTATTACCGACAACTATTTTACTACATCTGCTGTTGGGGCCATAGCTGTATCAGATTCAGACCCTAACGTGATTTACGCTGGAACGGGTGAAGCCTGCATTAGAGGTAATGTGACACACGGTGATGGAGTGTATAAATCGACTGATGCTGGTAAGAGTTGGAAAAATATGGGACTTAATGACAGTCGACACATATCCAGAATACGTATACACCCGAAAAACCCAGACATTGTATATGTAGCTGCATTAGGACACGCATTTGGGCCAAATAAAGAACGTGGGATCTTTAAATCTACAGATGGAGGATCCACGTGGAATCAAGTACTTTACAAAAGTGATGAAGCCGGAGCTGCCGATCTTTCAATGGATATAACAAATCCCAGGATTTTATATGCTGCTATTTGGCAAGCCAAGAGGGAACCTTTCAATTTCACAAGTGGAGGTCCAGACAGTGGTATTCACAAATCTACCGATGGCGGAGACACTTGGGAAGATATATCTAGTAAACCAGGCCTGCCAGATGGAATTAAAGGCCGAATCGGAATCGCAGTATCTCCAGCAAAGCCAGGGCGCGTCTGGGCAATAATAGAAGCTGATAAAAGAGGCCTGTACCGATCAGAGGACGGAGGTGACACATGGGAACTTATCAATGAAGATGCCAATCTGATGCAACGACCCTGGTATTACAGTCATGTGTATGCCGACCCTCAAAATCCGAATGTTTGTTACATATTAAATCTAAATATGTGGAAATCTACTGACGGAGGCAATAGTTTCAATCGAATAACAACTCCTCACGGCGACAATCATGAACTTTGGATAGATCCTAAAAATCCTCAACGAATGATAGAGGGAAACGATGGAGGAGCTTGTGTTTCATTTAATGGAGGTGAAACCTGGTCAACAATTTATAACCAGTTAACAGCACAGTTCTATCATCTAACAACTGATAACCAGTTCCCCTATAGAGTTTATGCAACTCAACAAGACAATAGTGCTATAAGCGTTCCTAGCAGAACAAACACAGGAGCAATTCCTTGGTCAGAATGCTATGCAGTTGGAAGTTCAGAGAGCGGCTATATAGCTGTCGATCCCAAAGACCCAAATGTGATATTTTCAGGTGCAATTGGTAGTTCCCCTGGAGGTGGTGATTCCTTACTTCGATATGATCACAACATAGGACAAACCAGGATAGTGTCCGTGTGGCCTGAATACCAGTGGGGCACGGGTATAAAAGACCACAAATATCGATTTCAATGGACCTATCCGATAGTTTTTTCGCCTCATGACCCAGACACACTTTACGTGACTGCCCAGTATGTTTTTCGATCTTTCAATGGTGGAGAAAGTTGGGAAATTATTAGCCCTGATCTAACAAGGGGTGATAAGTCTAAAATGGAACCATCTGGGGGGCCAATCACTCTCGATACCACTATGGTAGAACATTACGGAACTATATTTGCATTCTCTGAATCTCCACATGAAAAAGGTACTTTCTGGACTGGATCAGATGATGGATTAATTCATCTATCTAAAGATGGAGGAGAGAGCTGGAATAACGTAACACCATCCGACTTACCGGAATGGACAAGAATTGATATCATCGAGATCTCTCCTCACAATCCCGCTAAAGCCTATATAGCTGCAACCCGATATAAGTGGGATGACTATCAACCTATGTTGTACAAAACCGATGATTATGGTGCAACTTGGACCAAGATCAATGACGGTATTGAAGATAAAGATATTACGCGTGTAATAAGAGCCGATCCAGAACGGGAAGGATTATTATACGTAGGGACCGAAACCAAAGTATACGTTTCTTTCAATGACGGAAAATCGTGGCAATCTTTAAGATCTAATATGCCTATCACTCCAATCTCTGATCTAGTGGTCAAAGATAATGAACTGGTAGTGGCCACTAATGGACGGTCTTTTTGGATATTAGATGACCTAGCGGCTCTAAGACAAATAAATTTTGAATCAACAGACAAAGAAGCTTTTCTTCTATCTCCTGGACTTACTTTTAGACAACCTCATCCGGTAGGAGCAGGTCGCCCTGGAGGTAGCGGTAAAAACTACATGTTAGGCCTAGGATATGCAGGTACATTTTACGAAAAAATGGGACCAGATGGTGATTTTACAAGAGTAATGCTTGACTGTGGTGAAAATCCCCCAAGCGGAGTAGTGGTTCACTACTATCTAAATAACTCGTCTGAAGATGAAATTAGTTTAACTTTTTATGACGAGAAAGATGTGAAAATCAGATCATTTTCTTCTAAAGAACTAGAAAATACTATTCCCGTAACTAAATCTGGAGATGTCAAACATGGAGACCCAGTAGTCAGTAAAAAGCCAGGGATGAATAGATTCATTTGGGATATGCGATATCCTGGAGCAACAAAACCAAAAATCGAAAATTCAGATACCTTACCTGATTCTGGATATGAAGGGCCAGTCGTTCCTCCTGGTACTTACAAGGTTCATTTGGAAACAGGATCCACATCCATAATTAAAGATTTTGAGATCAGAAAGGATCCAAGAATTTTAGCAACACAAGATGATTTTCAAGAACAGTTTGATCTGCTCATAAAAATACGTGATAAAATTTCAGATACCTATGTCGCTTTTAATCAAATATCAAGTGTTAAAACTCAGATTGACTCATGGGTATCTAGAGCGACATCTGAAGGCACTAAAGACAAGATAACCAGTGTGGCAAATGAGATTAAGGATAAACTTGAGTCTGTAGAAACAGAGATAGTGCAGTCAAAAACTCTGGACGGCTCAGATCGAATAAGTGCTGTCTCTAGACTCGATGGGAAAATTAAAGAATTGTCAGCCGTACCAGCAAGTGCAGAATACCGTCCAACAAAACAATCAATTGAAGTTTTTCAAGATTTATCAATCCGTATAGACAATCAACTATCGATCCTTGAAGAAATAATTAATAATGATGTCCCTAAATTTGTGGACATGATTCATGAGCTTGAAATTCCAGAAATAGATACTGCAGCTAATAATTGAGAATGATTACCTGCAAAATAGATAACTCTGTCGGTAATTTTTAGAAGTCTAAGACGAGTATTTACATGGTAAAAACTCGTGAATTCGCTTTTATTGCTAGCGCGGACTTTATAGTACGTACCGCATACCAAATGGGTAAATCTCCTCTACTTCCTGTTTATGCGGCAAGCCTAGGAGCAACCGATATTTTTCTCGGTTTAATAGTGTCTGTTTCAACACTAACAGGCATGTTATTGAAACCCATTATCGGGTTACTTTCTGACAATTCTAATCGTAAAATTTGGCTACTGATTGGCACAACATTTTTTTCTCTTATACCTTTTCTATACTATTTTGTAGAAACCCCTGATCAATTATTTTTAATAAGAATAATTCATGGTACTGCAACCGCTATTTATGGACCTGTTTCTCTAGCTTTTGTTTCAGAACTATCCAAATACCAGCAAGCTGAAAGACTAGGTTGGTTTTCTATTGCACGCAACTTAGGGTACGTAATAGGACCTATAGCAGCAGGCTGGCTACTCATGACAACAGATCCTGTTGGTGTCTTCACGATTATTGGACTCTTAAGTTCTTTGGCTTTTATACCAACTTTACTGATAAAAGAAAAAATAAAAATCCAACGTAATGATTTATTACCAAATACCGGAAATTTATTAAAGACTATAAACAAAATAGGTACTACTATAATTCAGGAAAGTACTTCAGCTATCCAATCTGGGATAAGGTCTGCGGCAGTGTGGCTCGCAGGCGGGTTAGAATCTACGATGTTGATTGCTATATACGCTGTGAAAGCTTTTGTACCATTACTAGCTATATCTTCAGGTGCGGATCTAATAACCGCAGGTGCATTCCTTTCGATCCAGGAAGCAATGCACATTATTGCTAACCCACTAGGAGGGAAATTAAGCGATAGATTTGGCTTCGTTAACCTAGCATCTATTGGAATGCTTACCCTTGGTATAGGCCTGTGTTTATTAGCTGCTCCTGTAAATGGATATCTCATACTGGTACCAGCAATGATTTTGGGACTATCACAGGCACTAGTATTCCCTTCCACAATGGCTCTCGTCTCAAAAACAGCTAAGCAAGGATATCTAGCTACCAATATGGGTATGGTAGGATCTGCTAGAAATGCTGGGAAAATATCAGGTCCAATTATAGGAGGGTTGCTAATCCATCATTTGGACTATGATTATACTTTTTTTGTTCTCGGATTCGCTTTTATAGCAGGTTCAGGGCTTGCATGGGTATTACTGAATAGGAGAGAAAAGCCTTAATAACATTCACTGTAGTTTTAAGATATCCAAAATAACTATCGAGTAAAAATAGCGCCTCTGACATAATCTGCATCATCCGACAATAGAAATCCAATAATTCGAGCAACATAATCCGGTGATCCAAGATCGTTATTACTCTTACTTGATCTAGCACTAGAACCCAATCGATGCACCTGTTGTTCGATTATTCCTAATTTCAGAGGGGTACGTATTTCACCTGGACAAACCACATTTACACGAATACCCTCATCCACCAGTTTGGCCTCGAGAGTCATAGCTAGACCATTAACCCCTCCTTTACTTGCTCCGTAAGATATCGTGCTACTACCCCCTGTAACTCCAGCACCCGAGGCTATCATTACTATCACTCCGCCACCAGTTTTCTTTAAAATAGGCACAGCATATTTAGAAGAAAAAAAACACCCCTTCAGATTAATATCTATCGTTGCATCCCATACTTGTTCTGAAACATCTTCAATTGGAACTAGCGAGTCCCGAGCAATTGCTGCCGCTGTGACAATGCCATCTATACCTGCCATCTTGACTTCAGCTGTTTCCATGAGTATTTGTACATCTTCCTCAATTGATACATCAGTTCTAAGAAACCAGGCCTTACCTCCCATTTCAATGATTTTTGAAACACATTTATTACCATCAATCTCATTATTATCTGCTATGAAAACCATTGCTCCCTTATCAGCACAATATAGGGCGGTAGCATGGCCAATACCTGTAGCCCCACCAGTAATTACTAACTTTTTATTCTTGAGTGTCATTAATAAATTCTCCAGGATTCCAAGTTACCCCAGCTTCTATACCTAAACTATATAGCGCTTTACCAGCCTCTAAAATTTTGCTATCGGGAAGATGTTCGATCATGAGGTACCCGTCAGAACAATATTTTTGGAAATTAATCAGGAAAGATTTATGATCAAGCAATCCATATCCAATAGCTTCTTCTTCAATATGTAATACCAACTTATTCTCTACAATAAAATCTTTTGCATGGCCGCTTATTGTATAAGTGCCTAACACATCAAATAGATGTTCCAACAAAGATGAAGTGTCATAAGCTTGGCTTAAACTACCAACAAAATTAACAGGATCCATATTAAAACCCAGAGCATTAGACCCAACCTTTTCAATAAATTCCTTAATTTTCTCCGGCGTATTAAGAATTGACAAAACATGTCCTTCAACAGCAAGCTTTATTCCCTGTGCCTCAGCCTCTATGCAAATCTCTTTAACACTATCTATCAGAACCTGGAAAGTTTCAGGCTTATAATTATCTGGATGCGGATACCATGATCCGTTTGGATTTATGCTACCAGGTCTCAAATACAAAGTGTCAGCATTTAGCCACCTAGAAACTTTACACATATATTGCATTACCCTAATACCTTCTTGGCGTAGGTTGCGATCACTGGATATTAGATCTGGATTATTTGCATTAACCTGACATGGTTTCACTCCACCAGATTCTAAAATCGTTCTCAATTTCTCTGTTTCAGATTTTGTAGTAATTAAAGGCTGCTGATATCTACAAGCGACCCCTGCAAAACCAAAATCTCTTATCTTATTGACTGTTTCATCAGTAACATCATTCAGATTTGATGGCATTAATCCCTGTATAGCCAAATACATAAATCTATTCTCCACCAAAAGGGATACTCAATCCCTCTACAATTGTCGAATTAGGCAATTTGGTAAGTTCTTCTGGGGAAATTTTCAATTTTGAGGATCGATCACCAGACCCCAAAATAACAAAATCCAATTCAAACAATTTTTCGTCTAAATAAATTTCAATAAATTCAGGTAATGCAAATGGTGTTACACCACCAATCATCATTCCAGTAAGTTCAACTGTTTTCTCCGAACTGGCAAACGAAAGTCTCGAAACTCCCATGATTTTACGTACTGTCTTATTAACGCTAATTCTGTCAGAGCCTCTAACAATACATACTGCATACTTCACAGGTTCTTTTTTAGACGCGACTAATATAGTATTACCGCAATTAACCAGCTGGAATCCATACTGTTTACAAAATTCTTCTGTATCGGCAAATTTATCCTCGCAATCAAGAATCTCACATGATATACCTAGTTTATCAATTGATTCACTTACTATTTGTGACAATTTGTTATCCATTTTAATTTTACCGCTTCAATACAAGCCTATTTTCTATTTCAAAGTTTTCATCTGTATATAAAATAGAACTTTATCCGACCCTAACTTGCTAGCTCTCTTTACCCAGTACCTCATCAATAGGTTGTGGGCTACCGGACATGTCCCCACCAACCCATCTGTAAGTACGTGGATAAAGTTCCAATGACCTGTCTTCCAAAGGCAACTTTAACGGTACACTACCCCACTTGGCAGAATATTTTGCTGCTATAGCTACTTCCAAAGCCTGTCTTAAGTCATGGCCGGATATTGATAGAGATCCTCCGTTTTTGACAACGTCTAGGAAGGACCTTATCGATGATGTCAAATAAAAAAATTCGCTCCAGGGGTAAGGTGCATAGTCGTGAGAAATACGAATCCTCTCATTATGACTATTGAATCCTTTATACAATTCAGGCGGTCCCCAATCCCATCGTACAAGCGAATCATCAGACCATACATCAATACCCTTGAAAGGAGTCTCAGCGCTAAACACGGGACAATCTATTCCATTCGACATTTTAAAAAATCCGTTAATAGACAGCCCATCATCATTATTAGATTTCAAAATGTCAGCTGGTGAACCCCAGGCTATTACCTCTGTAACTTCAGCATCGGTCAGAAGCCGTAATACAGAAATATGCTGGCAGCCTCCACCTGAAATCTCTCCTGACCACCGGTGTACACTTGCTCCAATTAAAGAATTAAAATCACCTCTCTTTATCATACCGGAAGCTTCTTGTACCTCACTCATAGCGCGTTGTAAATTTCCGCCAGCATAAACTATGCCTCTTGACTCACATGCTTTGACCATTTCGTCTGCATCAGATAACTTGCCTGCAATTGGTTTATCAGTAGATATACCTTTTACTCCGGCTTCTGCACAAGCTATTACAGCGTGCTTGAAAAATTTGGTCGGTGTAACTATAGCCACAATATCTGGAACATCATCAGCTAGTAATGAATCCACATCATTATAAAGTGCTTTAACTCCAAAGCGCTGTCCAACTGCTTTTCGTCTCTCATCATTATGTTCAGCTATAGCAACAATTTCCGTATCAGGATAAGTTGAGTATGCTTCAGCATACTTTTGACCTAGCCTTCCACAACCTACTATGGCTACCCTAAAAGTCATTGTACTTTCCCTCCATTACGCTAAAATATTATCCTCTAGATGGTTCTTTCATCTCTTTTTTTGCTTTATTAACTAGATCAATTAAATGGGAATCATTTGAAAGACGTTGTTCTAAGTGTCTCATTCTTGCAGAAGTTGCAGTATTAATCATGACTTCTCCATATGCCCTTTCAGGCCAGAAACGAGCCATTCTTCCAATATCTTCTTTGAGATCATCTATATCTTTATCATCATGCCTTTTTTGATAATTAATGGTAAACATACGCCTTTTGTCACCTCCTCCAAAAGATGCATGCTTTAAAGAATGGTTAAATACCACCAGATCTCCTGGTTTTGAGTTCAAATGAACAGATGGAATATCCTTACCAGTTACCCCCCATATCTCTTCATAATTAGCTTTCTTTGAACTTGGGACAGCCTTATTAAGAACATCTCCAAAACTATCGCCAACGTGATGACTCCCAGGAATTACTCTTAAGCATCCGGATTCACTCCCAACTGGGTCAAGGTACATAGCCATTTTGATTGAAGTATATTTACTTAATCCATACCCATCAGAATGCCAGCCAGTATCACCAACATAAAAATTACCGTCACTGCTAGTATAGTTGTAATCATCTCCCAAAATAGAAGATGCTATTCCATCAAGACGTGGATGATCTATTAAAGAACTGAGATATTCGTCAATATCTATAAAAGGAAGTAGAGCTGAACGTTGTTTACCATCGTGTGCTTGTCCAAAATGTCCTCCTCCATGAGCATCCCATATTTTTTCAAAACGTCTGGTTATTTCTTCGATTTCATTTGATAAACATCCTGGTAAACACAGATATCCAAAAGTCTCGAAATATGCCAGTTCAGCTTGAGTCAACTTCATAATTCAACTCCATGCATGATTAGTCAATCCTTCTAATGTCTTTTCTCAAAATCATCCTTCGCTTATTGCCAACATTTCTGCAGGATTATCAGTGAAGATAAGATCAATTTGTTTACCTGTAAATCCTGATTCCAACATTCTAGGAACAATGTTTTTTATTAAATGAGAAAACCCGTATCCTCCAAATCGTACAAGTTTGTCCTTTGAACATACATCCTGCCCAACTAGAATTTGATTTACGAAGCCTTCTTCAATTAAATGTTTAATCCATTGTATCCTTTGAGCATCGCTGGGGAAATCGGTGTTGCCAAGAGAAAAATTCGATGTTTCCCATCCAAATTGGTCGTAAGCCAAGAAACATCCGGATCTGGCCAATTCCATTAATCTCTTATACTCAAAATAAGTTCTTCCTAAATGTCCGATCACTACCCTCTCAATTTGAGCGCCGTTTTTATCTAAAATATTCAGGATTTCAAAAGGAGCATCTTCACTTCTACCTGGATGCACTATTATAGAAGCGCCAGTTTGTGCCTGAGCAATTGCCGCTGCTTCTAAGACCTTCTTTTCGTTATCCCATAATGGCCAGGAGCAACCAATTTCTCCTATAACCCCCGCACGTACACCACTATCACCAATTTCAATATCTTTAATAATTTCTTCTGTTATATCACCCACTGACTTAGTGTCTAATTCAGGGGGATGTGAAGGACCTACATAGTAACCTGTACCAATAATGATATTTAGACCCGTTTTCCTGGCAATACGAGCAACAGCCGCAGGATCCTTGCCTATACCAGTGGTAGTCGTGTCAACAATCGTATTCCCACCCACCGATTTAAAATAACCTAGTTCTTCAACTGCAATTTCCTCATCCAAAAGCATCAAATTATCCCGATTTCTGAAAGGATCATATCTAACCCAGTTAAGATTCTCTAAGGCTACTGGTTCAAAAGCTTTCAAACGGTCCACTGCGTTCTTAGGCTCCTGAAACACCACTGAAAAATCAATCAATAGGTGTTCATGTGTAGATGTAATACCCAAACTACTCTTTGATATAGGTCCAGTAACTGTCTGCACATTGCTATACATATTCACCTCATTAAAAACATAGCAAGTTTAGTAGTGTCAACATCGATCGTCAACAAAATCATGAATCCGTTATCTGTATTGACATCGATGACAACAATCATAAAATATCTAGTGATTAGATAAAGTAAAATGTAACCAAAGCAAGGAAGGATCTAAATAATTGTCAAGAAAAATTACTGGAAGTCACTTGATAGGTAAATCTCTGCAACTTGAAGGAATTTCTAATGTTTTTGGGATAGCCGGAGATCATGTTCTACCTGTAATGGATGTTATGTACGATATGGGGTTTCAATTCATTGACACCAGGCATGAACAAGCATCGGTGCAAATGGCAGACGCCTGGGCTCGTATAACAGGTAAACCAGGAGTCGCAATGTACACAACACCAGGCTTTGCAAATGCTATCCCTGGCCTAACAAGTGCTCTAAATTCTGAAGCTCCACTTTTATCCATTAGTGGCTCAGCACCTCTTCATGAACTTGGCAGAGGTGCTATGCAAGAAATAGAACAAATAGACATGGCAAGCCCCGTAACAAAAAATGCATGGATAGTAACAGATCCTCATCGTATCCCTCAAATGATCTCGCAAGCTCTTCGCATAGCTTTCTCTCAAAGGAGAGGGCCAGTACACCTGACTATTCCTATAGATGTTCAACAGGCCACGGTCCTGGAAAATGATATTACTTACTATCAACCACATCAATATCGACCGCAAACCATTACCCAGGCCCCAAAAGAAAAAATTGAAGAGACAATTGAGATCCTCAGGAAATCAAATCGACCATTAATTATAGCGGGATCAGCTGCCGCATATACGGGTATTGGACAAGAAATGGAGAAATTCATTGAAACCTCTCAGATACCTTTTATGACTGAGTCGAACGCCAGAGGCATGGTGTCTGATAATCATCCAAATTGTGTCGGATTTTACGATAATGGCCTAAACCATGTCGCACGTAAAGCTCGAGATGCAGACACAGTTGTATTACTAGGAATGAAGCAAGATATTATAATTGGATATGCGCTACCTCCAACTATCTCTGCGAATACAAAAGTAATCCAGATTGATCCATCGTCTATTGAAATAGGCAGGAATCGAGGAGTAGATGTAGGTATAGTCGGAGACATATCCAAAATTGTCGAACAGCTTACAGAGGAAGCTTCTAAATTTTCTTGGGACGGTAAAGCATGGACAGAAGAGCTCAAAAATATTAGAAAATTACAACTAGAAGAGCTAGAAGCGCTCGCAATCAATGAAAATCCTCCACACGCAATGTTTGTGCACAAAACGTTGAAAACGATGTTACGTCCCGATGATTTTCTTAGCTTTGAAGGTGGAGATTTCTGCCATTTTGGCAGGGCCTATATACCTGCAGAATCTCCTAGAAGTTGGAACTATTTCTCTCCAATTGGCATGTTGGGTTCAGGCCTAACAACAGCTATGGCAGCAAAACTAGCCTACCCTGATAGACGATCAATTTCTCTGACCGGAGATGGTAGTTTTGGATTCAACGGCATGGAATTTGACACGGCGGTTAGACACGGAATAAATGTGGTTTCCATCATGGGTAATGACGCAGCCTGGGGAATTGACAGACAAATTCAGCTTAAAGTCTACGGGAAGGCAGTAGCAACTGATCTATTACCCACGAGATACGATAAGGTTGTAGAAGGTCTCGGAGGTCACGGAGAATACGTCAGCGATCCAGACCAACTTGAAGGTGCTATAAAGCGTTCATTCAATGCAAAAAAACCTTCCCTGGTGAACATAGATATCCAGAGAGCTATAAGTCCTAGAGCAGAAGCCGCGATAGCTAGATGGGCTTCAGAATCATATCAACCCTTCTGATTCAATGGAGTCCGACTGATTAGGTTGATTAGTTTTGGTACCCAAAATCTAAAAACGCCTGGGAACGATTGTAATCGGGCTTTTTCCACTACCGTTGGAACTCGATCATATTTGTAGAGGAAGTGGCAGAATCCTACAGCACCTATTATTCAAAAATCAGGATCGGAAGTGTACGCTGAATATCACACTGAAAAATCCAACTTGTAGACACCTTCACTGGCCACTGAAAAATCGATGGTTTTTCTTCCGTAAGATTCCAGGTGATGTTTTCTTACTGGTTGTCCATGTGGGACACTTAGTCTATCCCTGAAATATTTTCCAATTGTTCCCTTATCAGGAAAAGAGGTAAGCTGTTTTGGGTATACTGGACCCTGATCACCTTGATCTATTGGATAGGGATAATTGTTGCCCTCCATCGAACCGGCCATCACAAATCCATCGTCAAATATTACCTCAATCGGGTCGCTCTGCCGCTGTAATCTACCACCAGGTGATGTTGAATATCCGGGTTTGGGAAAGAACAAATCAGGGTAATCTCTTATATGACCAACCCGTATTGGAATGCATGCGTCGTCACGAGTTGTGTGGTTTGTAGTTCCTTGTCCCCAATTCAACCCGTGAGTTTCGTGAACCTCACCTGTACTTGGATTAAGCAAAGTAAGAGAACAAGCTGTGGGCATAACCGAGGTTTCTTGGGACGGCAGGGCTCGTGGCCTTGCTATATGTTCAAAACATGAAATTGACTTGTTAGCCACCTTTGTTGCATATTTGAGCACAGGACGGAAATCTCCTGCATTAAGGTCAGATAGGATTTCTCTGTAAAGTGTTAGTAATCCTTGATTGGAAAAATTGGCTGATCCTGATAACCCACTCACAACTCTTCCCCTGTTAAGCCACAGGTAAATTTTTGAATGAACTTTGAGTTTTGAATAAAAAACACTAATCTTGGCAGAAGAGTTATCGATTGCACAGATTGTTTTATGTAGAGAGGGATCAATCCCCGCTTCTCCGTACATGCCGTAGAAGACCTTGGACTTGAACGGTAATGTGTTCAATTTGTTGATCGGCTCAGGTCCGACGTAGCCACTAACGATTCTTAATTCATCGCACTCAGTTATGGAGTGATGTTTGTTAAAGACAGTCTCCTCTAGAGTGTTCGATGTTTCCGTGCTTATGTGAATCATTCCCTAGACCCCCTACCTTCAAGGATAAAGTTTCAGTATGGTATTAGCAATTAATCGTGCGAACTTGGGTGGTACTGCATTGCCAATCATTTTATATTGTTCACCCATTGGGCCAATGAATTCAAAGTCATCTGAAAATGTCTGTAACCTTGCAGCTTCTCTCGGAGTTATACTCCTCGCCTGGTAAGGATCCGGATGTATGTGCCTCAGCCCGTCTTTGTATAAATGAGCAGGTATAGTATTGGAAGGTTTATTCAATTCAAGTACATGATGTTTGTGGAAATTTGAATTTCTATTAGTGAATGTCTTGTATAAATCTTTTCTCGCCTGAGTTGATTTGTATTTTCCTTTTCCTTTAACGATATCGTCGGCCAGAATCTGGAAAATTTTAACGTCCCTTTCGTTGTGGAACCTTGGTATATGATTTTTAATTACTGTTCCACTCTCCGTAAGGTGTGAAATTCGCTTACCATCAGGGTTTATGGGATAAATCTTTGGTAGATCTGATAGATAATTTTTCAGAGGTTCCTGCACAGGATTTTTGTATCCCCAAAGATGTCGATAGAATGTATCCAGTTCGTTTTTATTCTCTTTAGGTACTCCAAAAATAATTACCCTTTTCCTAACTTGCGGGATACCAAAAAAGGACATATCGAAGAGAGCATTTTCTCTTAAGTTGCTGGATATCGCATATCCAATCTGATCGAACGCTCCCTTTATCCGATCTGTTATATGGATTCCTCCAGGCTTTGCACTTAAAATACCCATAACATTTTCAAACACAAATGCTTTTGGTCTAAATTCATTAACAATGTGAATAAAAGACTCAAACAGGTAATTTCTATAATCGTTTTGCATCCCGTCTTTATCCTGAACGCGTCCTGCAATTGAATATGCCTGGCATGGAGGACCACCAATCACGAAGTCAATTTGCTGATTTCCTACGATTTTCCTTAGACCTTCGGATTCGCCATAGATTTTGTCTTTGTATCCGTCCAAAAGTTCTGTTACTCGTTGTAGATCGAATAGCAAGGCTAAACGATCTGTATTCCTGTAGCCCCATTTATCTGACAATCTTTTCTTTATTGTGTTGATTGAATGTTGGTCCCAGTCAATAAGGGCTAGGGTGTTGAATCCTTTTGTTTGAAGAAACCCATCAGACAAGCCTCCACTGCCACAGAACAAATCGACTATATTGAACTTCATAGCAATTGTCTTACTGTTTTTGCTATTTGTTGACCCAATAAAGGAGGGACGGCATTTCCTACCTGTGTTTGTTGAGAAGTTTTAGTACCTAAAAATCTAAAAACGTCTGGGAAAGATTGCAATCGGGCGTTTTCCCTTACTGTTGGAACTCTATCATATTGATAGTGAAAGTGGTTTCTGTGTCCTGTATCAATTGTTTTAGAAGGGAGATCTCTGTGATAACGGGTCCATGCTTCGTGAAAAGTCCTGCTCAAACCTACTCCAATTGGCAGATCTTTATAATTACCTCCCTCAGGTACCTGACGAATCACTTCTATTACGTGATTTTTGTGTTCTGTTCTACGATGATTGAAAATCATTAATGAATCTTTTCGCATCAGTTCTTGGTATGAGGAATTAGGTTGAGATGAATAATTCATTTCCTCAGATCCTGGATCAGCAACGAGCCCTGGTAAATCATCAATTGCATTGCCACAAGTTTCGTATTCTCCCTTTTTAAGAAATGGAATAGGAAACAAAATATCATCTTTGGATCGTGTTGCTATAAAAAATGTTCTCTTTCTGATTTGAGGAACTCCATAATCAGGGGCATATAATGTATCAAAATCACATCTATAACCGTAATATGAGGCTGCACCCAAAATTTTTTCTTTTGTCTCCCCTTTATAGAGATTAAGGATTCCGGGAACATTTTCAATAACCAAAACCTTCGGTGCGATAACTTCGGTTAGTTTAAAAATAGCTTGAAACAACGAATTTCTTTCGTCATTTATATCCCTTGATCCAGTCAGTGAAAATCCCTGGCAAGGAGGGCCTGCGATGATTACGTCTACTGTTTGTCCTGTCAAAAATCTTGCTATATGCTGGATAGAACTATCCAAGTGCAAGTCGAGATTAAGGGTTGTCGACTTGGGGTGATTATAACGAAATGTTTTTAGCCCAACATCCCAGTTATCGACTCCTAAAAGTACGTCGAAGTTTTTCTGCATAAATGCATAAGAAAACCCACCACAACCTGCAAATAAATCTATGACTGTAGGCCTGCTCATTTAAACATTATAATGTCGATAAATTATTTTTTACAACTATCAAAATTGTCCAAGAAAAGATAAGTCTCTTCTTAGAATTGTAAAATTATTGGCACTGAACCAATCATTATTATTTTGTAAATTTAAAGTTTTCATATGTATGATGTTTTAATTAAGGGACAGTGTATTCCCCGAAAATGTCGCACACGTGCAAAATAATAATCTGGATCTCGTTATACGAAAATTACTATGCAGAATGGTATGTCGTTACCGCCGAAGATTTGATTACTCTTCTAAAAACATTCCTAAATCAAAACAGGTCAATATAATTTATTTGATCTCATCAGTATGTGATCAATATTGTCTTTTAAAGAATGCCGTTATTTCTAATAACAACATTAACAATAAAAGAACGGTAAAATCATTTGAAATAGAATATAATTTTAGTTATTAGAGATATTTGCAATCTTAAACACCTGTTAAAAACCCTATTATAATCTAGTCTTACGAAACGAGTTCTTCACAGTTATCTTATCTCCAGTAAAAGTAAAAAGATCACATCCATCAACTTCTGTCTTGGAACCATCTCCATTGGTTGCAACAAAGGTCCATTGAGTCACACCACGATCACCTGAAATAAAGTGTCTAGGATTAGTCCACTGTCCATCTGGAAATAAATCAAGGACCTTCCGAAAAGCTTTTTCAACTTCCTTATATCCAGTATATCTGGTTCCATCCACATCTGGACCAGATGATAATTGAAAAACACAATCTTCACTCATAAAAGACATCAAAGTTTGCAAATCATGTCTGTTCCATGCTTCTGCGAAATTTTGCAAATCTTGTTCATTAATCTGACTATCTAGATGTTCTGTTTGCATAATACCTCCAAAATAAGCTTACCGATTATAGTTATCCAATAACCGTCTGGCTATCACCAGTTTCTGCATTTCATTTGTACCTTCTCCGATAATCATCAGGGGAGCCTCTCTGTAATATCTCTCCACAGGGTAATCTTTTGTATATCCGTAACCTCCATGAATCCTCATAGCTTCCAATGTAACTTCTCCACATACCTCAGTTGCAAATAATTTCGCCATACCTGCTTCCAAGTCGACTCTGTTACCTGAATCCTTCTTTTTAGCTGCTTCAATTGTCAATAAACGAGCTGCCTGTATCTTGGTCGCCATATCTGCAAGTTTCATTTGAATAGCCTGATGTTTTGCAATCGGCACACCGAATGCATGACGCTGCTTGGAGTAATTGAGAGCTGCTTCAAGAGCAGCTGTTGCCACTCCAACAGCACGGGCTGC
>CEUZ01209216.1_pt1 | contig 22866 bp, 20 predicted proteins | sample 361511 | NCBI WGS metagenome assembly CEUZ01 (sample SAMEA2622822, study PRJEB7988) | marine metagenome | biome: marine biome (ENVO:00000447); feature: surface water layer (ENVO:00002042); material: "saline water (ENVO:00002010), including plankton (ENVO:xxxxxxxx)" | depth 5 m | reverse complement strand
CGCCTGCCGCACCGGCCTGCTCGTCGCCCTCTCCGGTTCTGTCAGTCTGCTCATCGCACGACTCACCATGACCCTTCTCGATATCCAGGCAGATCCTCGATTCCAGTTCATCGACTCGATCCCCGAACTCGTTGAGAAGGCACGTTGGTTCGCCACCCGCCCGCTTGGGATAGCCGCCCGACCGTTTCTCATCTCCAGTCCGAGTGACCTGATAGGCCTGCTCACCGCAATCCCTGTCCTGATCTTCCTTTCTTTCGGCTTACTGCTCCGGTTCAAGGGACCTATCGTCCGGCGCCTGGCCACCATGGCCATTCTCGGACTGATGGCCGCCCTAACCATGCTCAGCCACCTCCTGTCGGTTGAAAATCAGGTCGAATACCGGTTCATGGCGGGCCTCATTGTGGTGACATGGATCGCGCTCGTTGTCGCAGGACGGGAACTGCTCAGCCGGACTCTCGCTCGGTTTGGGATCGGGATCGACATCGCAACGATCGGCGTACTCGCCATGTCGCTGGTTATCGTTCCAGCAACGGTGGCGGCTCAACGCAACGTCAACCAGGTCTTTGTCCGACCTGCGGTGATCAAAGAAGCTCACCTACTCGAGCAACTCAGCGGCTTTGATCCCGAACAACATCACCGCCTCATCGTCATTGATGCACCTGGATCCTGGCCGACACGGCAGAACTTGGGCATCTACTCAGTCCGCACCGATCTCGCCCATTCCTGGGTGATCAGGGACAACCTGCGGCTCCTGCTCGCGGAGTCGTTCGACTTCGACGTCACCCCTGAAATCCGGGTCGTGGACAAGCCGAGCGATCCCCATGCCGGCGAGTTCGTCATCGATCTCCGTCCTCTAGTCAGTCGCCTCTGAAATACCAGTTGGACTTTTCGGTTCGCCGGTCAGACCAGTTCCGGCCCCCGCAGAGCACCGAGGGATACCGTCGGTCAATGCCGTCGCGGATTACCGACGCCGAAGCCCGCCAGGTGATGGTCGACACTGGCCTGGAGCCGCTGGAGCCACATCTCGGTCACACACACCACACCCAAGAGCGATGATGAAGCGCCTTGGCCATTCGTCGATCAATGCCACTCTCGATACCTACAAGCACCTGTTCCCCGCTCTCGACGAGGCACTGACAGAATGACTGGACGAACAGTTCCAGAACGCCATTTCCAACGACACGCGGCCTGTTCGCGGCCTGAGCAAACTCCCGCTGTCCGCCTTAAAACTCCAGCGGCGACGAAACACCTTTTCAAACAGGATTTTTATCTGTCGGGCTGCCAGGATTTGGACCCGGGACCTTCGATACCCCAGATCACAGAAATCTACCCAGGGTGTTCTCCTGAAAGGAGTAACTTTGCGGCCGTCTCACGCCGTGCCAACAGCGGCACCTCCATCTTGGATCTGATTCAATGACTTTGACCATCCCCTTCAACAAGCCGAGTGTCGAAGGGCGAGAGATTGAGTTGGTGTTAGCCGCGATTGAGAGAGGTGAGACCGCCGGTTCAGCCGAATCCGCTGTCGCAGCCGTTGGCATCCTGCAGGAAGAACTCGCGGCTGAAGATGTTCTGCTAACCACCTCTTGCACCGCCGCTCTTGAATTGGTCGCGCTTCTTCTCGACATTAAGCCGGGCGATGTTGTGATCGTGCCTTCGTTCACCTTCGTGTCTACAGCTGTTTCCTTCGTCCGGTCCGGAGCCAAGATTCGGTTCGCTGACATCGACCCTGTCACTCTTGGCATCGACGTCGACCATGTCGCAGAACTTCTCGACGATCGGGTTCGGGCGGTGATCCCCGTGCATTATGCGGGCATCGCAGCCGACGTCGATCGACTCGTAGAACTATCCCGTAGCAATGCATTCGACATTGTCGAAGACAATGCTCATGGCCTGTACGGGCGGTTAAACAACAAGCCGCTCGGATCGTTTGGGAGATTTTCAACGCTTAGCTTCCACGAGACAAAAAATTTCACCTGTGGTGAAGGTGGTGCGCTAGTGGTGAACCGTCAATCCGATGTCGACCGAGCTCACACTCTCTGCGACAAGGGAACCAACAGACGAAAGTTTCTTACCGGAGCTGTCGACAGTTACACCTGGGTTGACACAGGCTCTTCGTTTCGCCTGTCTGGTCTTCTCGCTGCGTTCCTTCAGGGTCAGCTGGAACAACGATCTCCTATCCTTGCGAAGCGAGCTGCAGTTACCGAGGCGTACCGAGAGCGGCTAGCTCCGCACTCCGAGGAACTCGGCTTCAGTTGCATTCCCGACCTTGACAACCGGCTGTCACCGTGTCACATGTTCTACGTGCTACTTGACTCCCGGCAATCCCGCGACCGGGTTCTCACCGAACTTCGTCAAGCGGGCATCATGGCCACGTTTCACTACGTGCCATTGCATTCATCGCCCGGAGCAACGCGATTCGCTGACGGAAATGGCGATTGCCCGGTTACCGAAGACATCAGTGGTCGACTGCTCCGGCTCCCGTTCTTCAACTCGCTGACCATTGACGATATCGAGATCGTGGTTGATCGATTCCTTCGATCAGCTAAGCACTGAAGCACTCCTGTCGTACCATCCATCAGTACCGAAAGGACTGGGCACATGACCACCGGGGTTTCTGAACTCGCCAGCAGCCCCCTGCTAAGCGTTGTCGTACCTGTATACGGGTGTGTGGATTCACTTCCCGAGTTGGTCCAGCGAGTGGTATCGGCAGTTGTAGAAGCTGACTGGGCTGCAGAGGTGGTCCTGGTCGACGACTGTTCTCCTGACGACTCCTGGTCGACTATTGAGTCGCTGGTCAGTTCTCGGAACGAGGTTGTGGGTGTCCGCCTCTCTAGAAACTTCGGTCAACACGCCGCGATAACCGCTGGTCTCGCTATCTGCAAAGGGCAAAAGGTCGTTGTCATGGACTGCGACCTACAAGACCCTCCCGAACTCATCCCCGAGATGCTCGGACTCGCGGTCGAATACGACGTGGTTCTAGGACGCCGGCAAGGCAACTATCAAAGTCGTCCTCGCCTATTACTTGCCCGAATCTACAATCGCTTGGTATCGGCTATGGCGGGTGCTCAATTCGATCCTGCTATCGGCACGTTCAGTCTGGTTGACCGCAAGGTCGTCGATGCGTTCCTAAAACTAGGCGAGCACGACCGACATTTCATTTTCGCTATTCTTTGGCTGGGCTTCAAACAGACAACGATTGATTTCCAGCGGCAACCTCGTTCCGTGGGAGCAAGCAGTTACACCTTGCGGCGTCGGTTTGGCCATGCCATGCACGGAATCATGTTCCAGAACACAAGATTTCTCGGCCTCGTTGTATCCACAGGCTTCATCACCGCCGCACTCGGTAGTGTTCTCGGTGTCTACACGATTATCCGCCGCATTACTGCGGACACCCTTCCCGGCTGGACAAGCACAGTCGCATTACTACTCTTTGTATTTGGCGCCTTAGTGACCATTCAAGGTGTCATTGGTCTCTACATTGGGCGTATCTTCCAGGAAGTAAAGGGTCGCCCGTCATACCTCATTGACCATGTCCTACGAGCACCCGAATCATGACCGGAACAACTTTGATTTGGGGTAGGTCAAGTGGACCCCAAGGACAAGGCTCTGATCTCGAAAGAACCCGGAAATGAACCAGTGACGGATCTTACGTGCACGGTTGTCACGGATGGAGAAGAGAACTGGTTTGTGCCCTACGCCCAGGATCTCGTACAGCAACTCGGACACATGGCCGACGTGTCTCTCGTATTCACCCATGACGAGGTCGAGAGTTGCGACATCGTCTTCTACCTCAGCTACTACTCGATTGTTCCCGAAGAGGTTCTTTCTCTTGCCCGGAACAATATCGTCGTTCATGAGAGTGACCTTCCAAGAGGACGCGGCTGGTCACCTCTAACATGGCAGGTTCTCGAGGGCCGTAATCAGATCACTATTTCCCTATTCGAAGCCAACCCTCTGGTGGATACTGGAGTGGTATATGTCAAAGAATGCCTCGAACTTGAAGGAACAGAACTCATCGATGAGATACGCGCTCAGGCTGGACAGATCAAAGTTTCAATGTGTCGACAATTCGTTGAGAATTACCCAGAAATAATTCAGTCCGGAATTCCACAAACTGGAGACTCCACCTACTACCCACGCAGAACATTGTCCGACAGCAGACTTGATCCGGAAGATACGATTTCACGGCAGTTCAACCTGCTACGCGTTGTAGACAATAAACGTTATCCGGCCTTCTTTGAATTCTTGGGGCGACGATACCTGTTGAGGATTGAAGCCGCCGATACTCAAGACCCTTAAGGGTTGAACCGAGTACTCGTCGCCACGGCCTGCGGATTCACTTGTTGGGCTTGGAAGATTTGAACACCCGACCTTCAGTCCCCAGGCCGTCAAACCACAGGCAGTTGAGTTGGAGATTGACTCTCTGCTGCCGCGAGACAGGATCTCTGGATCAATCCGAGTCTGGCTAATCTGTCCGCCTATGCGGGTTGATCTACCAAGACCGAATGTTGTTCCGTTAATCGTGCGTCTCTGCTATCTCGTTGACCGGTTGGTGCCAGTACGGAACCCGAGTTCGAGGCTCGGCTGGCTACTTGACCTTGAGTGGAGTGTGGCAAGACTGTGCCATGAACACTCAATAAGGGTCTTCCCGCCCGAACGTCACCCCCATTACCGCCAGACTCTTCACTTCCTCTCCAAGCACCTTGAGCAAAGTGACAGAGTCCTAGACGTTGGTTGCAATACGGGGATCATGACCGCTGAGATCGCCAAACTTGTCCGTGAAGTCGTCGGCGTGGACTACTCAGACCAAGCAATACTGACAGCGAAAGAGACCCATCGTGCTGAAAATCTCTCGTTCGAGGTCGATGACGCCATCAAATACTCCGCCAGGCTCAACGAGCGGTTCGACGTCGCCGTTCTCTCACATATCGTTGAACACCTGGACGACCCAGTTGATCTTCTTGCCCCACTTAGCCGTTGCTGCCGGTTCCTCTACGTCGAGGTTCCTGACTTCGAGCACACTGCGCTCAACCACCACCGCGAAAGTCTCCAGCGACAGCTCATATACACGGATACAGACCACCGGTTCGAAATGGACCGCAAAGATGCAGTCACACTCCTGGAACGCTGCTCACTCCAGATTCTGGAGAGCGAGTTTCTCTTTGGTAGCCAGCGGTATTGGTGCAAGTCAGTTTGAACCAAGCCTCATAAGAACTGCAGCGACTAGTAAGCAACCAGAAGCCTCGTTTAGCGGCTATCCGTCGTATCTGGCCACGGGCTCGACGGCTCGGCTAGGTCACGCAGCGGCCTCCAAGGGGCGCATAATCTGCTCAAACATTTCAGGTTCTGTGTGGCTGGCCTAGCCCAACTGACCTGATAATTGCTATGAAACGTTGCCGGGCTAAGGCCCAGAGCAGAACCGCTACCCGCTATCCGAGGAACAGTTCCAGCCGAGCCTTGGACTGTGTTGCCATACACGCAGACTGAGAAGTCGGCCTATCAAAACTCTCGCGACAATCGTCCGAGACGAAAATCCAAGTACCCCAGAAACGTCGCTGTATCGGCAAAGATGCTGGCTGCCACAGCCTGCAGAAACACCCATAGGCCCCCAGTGACCTCATCATCGCCTCGCCAACAATGTCGCCTATAACGGACAGCGGACCGCAACACATGCGGGCTGAGAAGGAAGAGAAGGCCCGGCAATCCAATAACAACGGTCGCAGTCGCCGCCAGCGCCCCTCCTAACGAATTCCAAAGGAAAACCGGCCGATGCCAAGAGTTGCCGTGCACGGCATTGTGGTATTCGTAAATTCGCCACTTTTGAAACACCCGACGGCGGTCCAATGCAAGATCCCAGACCACCTCAGCAAGAGGTTCTGTCAAGATTTTCGGCGGTAAAAGAGCCAGTCGCTCCATAAAGTCCAGATCCTCGCCAGCCCGCCAATCCCGGAATCCTCCAATATCCGCCCAGAGTCGCCGATCGAGCAAGCTTGGAATGAGATCAAACCGACCCCACTGTCCCTCGACGCACTCCCGCTCTCTAATCCCAGTGATAATCGCTGCAGCACGCCAACGTGGAGCAGCCTGAATCCGCCTAGACCCAAGCACCATCCGACACTGAGGATCAGTGTCACGCCTGGCCATCAACATTTCGACCAGAAAGCCATCAACGCTAATTCCAGAGTCGACCAAGAGGAGCCACGGTGCACTCGTCGCCTCAATGCCCAGATTCCGGCCACGACCTGGTGAAGCTGGTCCAGCGACAACAACTGAAATTCGAGGATCACCGTCCGCCAACTCCAGTGCCATCTCGGTGGTTCCATCAACCGAACCACCATCGACAATCACCAACTCATCAATTGGTTCCGTCTGGTTTAACAGGGCCTCGACTAGGACAGGAAGAGTCGTGATCTCATTACGCACCGGGATGACTGCCGCAACTGCACCCCTAGTCATTCAGATAACCCCCGGTTGTTCACACGTCTCCGAGACCAAGCCCAAAGGCAGTGAACCATGTCGAATAACCCCTACTTGCTATCATCCCGACCCATGGAACCGATAGTCACACCTATTCCTGAGGTCGCGGACCGTTACACAATCGCACTTCTTAAATCTGAACGGTTGGACCCCACAGAGATTGATCCAGACGACATGCAACGTCAGATCAATTACTACAAAAGCGGTCTCAATCTGGATGATCCAGATCTAAACCATCTTGTAGAGGAGCTCTATAAAGCCAACTCACGAATCTGGGATGCCGAGCATGATATTCGAAAGGGACAGGATGAAGATCTTGGCCTCGAAGAAATCGGTCGGCGTGCCATTCATATTCGTGATCTCAATCGGATACGTATGAAGGTCAAGAACGACATTATTGATCTAACCGGTGACGGTTTCAGGGAAGCAAAAATGAACTATGCCAAATGAGGCAACGCCACCAATAACATAAACAACAAGGTTCTTCATCCTTGTGCAGGTTACTGGGTGGTGGATCTTGTTTCAGCCAACAATTTCATGGATGCCTCCACCACATCCTCTTCGGGGACCGTAAGTATGCAGTGAGCCGACTCAGCGATACAGGTAGACCGATCACCGCATTCGTTGATCCGTTCAGGCGGCTGCAGAACGACGGAAGGTACCCCCCACGGCCCATAACGGTTCGGGGAAGCCACAACCCACGGCTCTCCGTCAAGTGGATGTGCAAAAATTACAACGACTGGCGTCCCTACGGCGGCAGCGACGTGAGCTAGCCCTGAGTCATTACTGACAAGTAGATCGACATTGCGCAGCACGCTTCCTACAACACCAATCGATGTCTCTCCAACTAGATCAACGACCACTCCTTTCAAACAGTTCATGATCTCATCAGCTCCGGCCCGAGCGTCGGGACCACCCACCAGGAGGATCTGAGCACCCGCCCGTCCGCCAAGGTCGTCAGCAACCTGTCGGAACCGGGAAGCAGGCCACCTCTTGCGCCCTGCTCCGGCCCCCACCGCTAGCGCGATTATCGGCCTACTGGCGTCCAGTCGGCCCAGAAGATCGCTGGCCACAGCCTGATCCTCCCGTGAGGTCCAGAACTCAAGATGATCATCCAACACTTCTATTCCTAGGGCGGCTGCGATCTCAAGGTTCCGGCGGACATGGTGTCGCCTGATGTCAACGATGGTCGCCAACCCGCGGCGGGCTCGGCCACGAAGCAGGCGTCGGCCTCCTCCTCGACGAAAGAGCGCGCTTTCGAAAAACGTCGCTCCGTATACCGGATCCAACCAATCTGGGCCAATTACTAAATCGATTGGCCCATACGACCGAGCTTCGGTTCGGAGGAGACGTGCGGCGTCCAGCACTAGTCGGCCGGGGTTCTCCGGTGTGCCGTGGGGCTCTCCCTCCACTGCAGGAAGTTGGACAGTCTGAGGTCGCAAACAGTCCACATAGGGACAATGGGCGAAGATGCCATGATTCTTCTCGTTGCATAGCAACACGATTCGAGCGGCCGGTAGGGTCCGACGAAGTTGACGCAATACGGGTCCAAGCAATACGGCGTCACCCAAGTTGTCCCAGTGGATGACTGCGACGTGACGTACCTCGTCAATAGATCGAGGTCTCGTTCCAATCCGCCGCCCAAAACGTGGCAAGAGCAACTGCGCCACGATCCGACGTGGCAATCTTGAAATAAACAGCCTCCACGGCATGAGGGTTGGATCTTCCAGTGCCCTTGCGGGGCGTCTTAAGGGTCGCCATTTGAACAAAGCCAACGCTCGGCGACCGAACATTGCACCGTGAGGTTGATTCACGTCCTCAACTACTGTCCAGTGCACCACGTAGCGATCCTGCGTTTTGCGCAAAGTCCTCGTATGTTCCGTCTTGGACAAGCCGACCCTTCTCAACCAGATGTATTCGGGTGCAGTTCCGCAAGATAGGCAACCGGTGGGAAACGACAACCGTCGTATAACTCTCAGCGATTTCGGTGAGCGACTCTGCCAGATCAATCTCCGTCGCACGATCTAAAGAGGCCGTGGGCTCATCCAGGATGAGAACCTCCGCCTCCTTGTAAAGCGCTCGAGCGATCGAGATTCTCTGGCTCTGACCACCCGACATGCGAACGCCGCGATCTCCCATGTAGGTCGATAGCCCATCAGGAAGCGCTAACACCTGGTCGGAAACTTTGGCGCGTTCAAGTGCCCACCAAACTCGTTCATCGTCAATCGACTCCGGAGAGCTACCGAAAGCGACGTTGGTCCGAATAGTGGAGTCCGCCATGAACGCTGTCTGGGCCACTAGGCCTACCTGCGCTCTCCACGCGACTAGGGAGTCGCGAATATCCCGGCCATCAACGAGCACTTCTCCCGAGTCTGGACTGATCAGCCCAGCTACCACATTCAAAATAGTGGTCTTACCTTCACCCGATGCCCCGATCAGGCCAATGGATTCGCCTCTTTTCACCTGAAAACTGACCCCAGTGACCGCTGGCTGGGTCGCTCCCGGGTATGTGACAGATACATCCCGGATGCCGATCAGGTCCCTGACTTTGAAGGGTTCTCTGGATACACCGAGATTTTCAGTAGGCCCGTGCAATACCGGACTAACTAGATCTAATGCCGGGATGCCGTAGGACACGTTGCCGATTGCTGCTAGTAGCCGATTCGCTGAAGGCAGAACCCGAAATCCCGCGTAGCCGAATAAGGCCATTGTGGTGAGCCCTGCTTGTTCAGAGCCTCTTAGGGTGTAGGTCACGACGAGTACTGCAACGGCAGCCGCAAGAAGCCCCTCCGTCAACAGCCGAGGCGCTTGTGACATCGTTTGATAACGCCAGTACATCTTGGCCAGAAAATTGCGATCTTTTCTATAACGACTAACGAAGAAGTCCTCGGCACTGGCGAGTTTGATCTCCCGAAATCCGCCGAAGAACTCTTGGATCTGCTGCAAGCATTCAGATGCGTATTCCTCAGCACTGGCACCCCATCCAGTGATGTACCGCCCAAATACCCGATAGCCGCCATAAACCAACACCGCACCACCCACTACAACGCCCAGAGCAGTAGCCGGTGAGATGACAGCCAGTACCGTCAGGAGACCGATCATGACCGCGGCTTCCGTACCGATAGCCAAAATCCCTAGCAGCGACTGTCGAATGAGCATCTCGGAGGCGTACCAAGTGTTTCGAAGAAAGTCCCCGGACCGCTGAGTCTGGTGCTCGAGGAGTGGGCTCTTGCCGTAATGCTCAAGGACTCTGGCGCTAAGTGAACCTGCGAATTGTTGGACACGCCGTAGCTGTAAATGACTCTCAGATAACGAGAACGTCATACGAAGCATTGCGTAAACAAGAGTCAGGAGGCCCAGGACGAGCGTGACGTCATCAGGTGCATAGTCCGGGAGCAGCCTGTCCACGACGGCTGGATGTTCGCCTGAGGCAAACTGGGTGAGCAGGGATAACACCAAGACTGCACCCACGGCCTCCAACAATGAGGAGGCCAGACTCATCAGAAAGAGAAGCCTGAACTTTCGGCGTTCGTCCGGGAGAAGAATCCGATAGATCGATCGACCAACGGTTACGAGTCGCATTGGCAGGCGATTCTACTGGCATTCAGAATATGCGCCCGATTCACCTCAAGGCGGCCAGGCACTCAGATCAGTCGGATTTTGTACCCCGGTATCGGAATCTGTTTGCTATTCGATCGGACCGCTTTCTCGAAGCAAATCGAAATGCGACGCCGGACAGTTTACGAAGCAGAAAGAGGCTCAATAGTCGGGGGTGCCGGACTAGAAGCGGGTCCCACCGCCCCGGAGCCGGCCACGCTGTATCACCGGTCTCGAACTCATCACATGTCAATCCGGCTCTGCCAAGGAGCCTCTGCTGGCCTCGAGCAGTAATGAGGTGCACGTGATATGGGGGCATCTCGACAGGACGGCCTAACTTGACCGCTGATGCGACAGCAAGAACGCCATTGAATACTGAAAGGTTTGCCTCAAGCGGACCTTCAACTAGAAGGGTGCCGCCCGGACGTAGGAGCGAGCACGCCTCGTCCAACAGGGCCATCGGATTGGAGACGTGTTCGAGTACGTCACCGATGTGGAGCACGTCAGCTGTTGAAAGGTGGTCACCTACATCAGCGTATGTGTATGCAGTGCAGCCCGCAGACAGGGACGCCTCCTCTACTCCAGCAGCATCAAGGTCGAACCCGACCGCTTCAACACCAGTCGTGGCAACCCTTCTAAGCAGTTCCCCACTGCCGCACCCGTAGTCAACGAATCGGTCTGGGTTCAGGGACTGGACAATGCCCATGATCCAGTCGACGGCGCGGGGGTCGCTCTCGAGCCTTAGTCCATCGTTGTCTCCGGAGTTGTACTCGTATCCATAGAGCGGCGCCAGTTCCGTGTCGGAAGGCATTGGATCCAGCGACAGTGAGCCACACTCGCGGCATCGCACGTAGTGGCGAACCTGACCCGCAAATCGAATCGGGCGTCGGATCGATCGTCCAGGACGTGCCAACTCCCCACAGATGGAACAACGAGTCCCATCGTCGCTAACAGAGAGTCCGATCAAACCGGTGGGCCTGTTCCATCAGAGCGAGACTGCCATCGCGTCCAGAGGCGTTCCCCGCCTACGGCTGCGAGCAGTGCCACCACCCAGAAAACTTGGAGTCGATGCCGGAACGCTGTACCAAGATTCCCCTGGGTCAGCGAAGCCCCGAGCCCAGCCGTTAAAAAGAAACTGGAGCCAAAGATAACTATCGCTGGGTGTCGGCGCCAGAGCGGTCGCACGCCGTATAGAGCAAAGCCGTACAAAACAAACCACAGAAGGTTCTCAACGGCTGCCAATCTGAATATCAACGACTGCTCTCCTATTGCCTCCCATGGAAGCGGCCGAAAATAAAATGCTGCCAGGCCTCCGGGTATCGCCTCGAGGCTCGCCGTAAACGAATTGTCCACTATCAGGGAGCCAGAAACAATCTCGTGGCATTCATCATCTATGCAGACCGTCTCTGTGCACCTCTCAACTATCGCGGCCGCACCTGCTTCCGTAGCCGAATTGAATTTCTCACAGGCTCCTACTAATTCTGGGTGAAGCGCATCTCCACTCGATGGCGGTTTAGACCACCATCCTCGTGCCTGTACTTCCTCTTCTGGCACTGAAAACGGAATTACATCAAACGCGATGATCGCCGAGTCGGCTTCTATTGTCATCCACGCTCGAACAGATCCGAGCACAGGAATGGAATTACTCAGCAACACCAAGCCGGCTGGGCCACTCGCCGTCGCCCACGGTCCGACCAAGAGCACAACCACCATCAGGCCAATGCGTCGCCGGCGCTGGTTACCTACAAAGAGTGCTACCGGGACCAGTGACCATGCGACGAGGATCGCTGTCTGGTCCCGAAGCCAGCCAAGCCCAACCACCGCCAGGAGTAGTCCGGCCGAACAAATCATAAGACGACGAAGACCCTTATCTTCACTCCAGAGGATCACCAACCATGCGGCACTCACAATGAGGAGCCATATGAGCGACTCGCGCAGGACTGTCGATGAATGCAGCATCGCCGAAGGAAGCAACGCCACGACGAGACCAGCAACGAGTGCCCACTGGGCTGATATGAACTTTCCAGCGATTCGCGTAACTACATAGGCTCCCACTGCCCCGTAGAGAACTGCTGGCACTTGGAGAATCCACGCACGAGGTCCGAATAACTCAACGAGACCATGTATCTGCCAGGCAAAGAGTCTGGTCGATGCATACAGCGCTGGACCGTAGCCACCACAACAGAAATCGTTGATCCGACTGTCGGCGGCCAAGGTGGCCAGCTCCACATACTGGCCTTCATCAGGAATCAACGGCCACCGCTGAGCAACGTGCGTTCCAACAACCGACACGAGACGCGAAGCAAGGGCGACGACAAAGGCAGTCCACGCCGGCTGCCGGAGCACCATCCCACGGAGACCCATCTTCACCAGACCTCAAGTTCTGGCACAGCGGTAACGAAGGTTCCTGACCAGTCACGGATGTAGTCCAACTGGCTGGCGATCTCCTCGCGAAGGTTCCACGGGAGGACCACGACGTGATCAGGGCGTCGGTGCACAATATTCGCCTCATCGACGATTGGGATCTTGCTTCCCGGCATGTATTTGCCCTGTTTTATGGGGTTTCGGTCGGCGACGAAGGAAATCAGGTCAGAATCCACTCCGGCGTAGTTGAGAAGTGTGTTTCCCTTAGCGGCGGCACCATACGCCGCCACCGACTTCCCTTCATCTCGAGCCGTCAAGAGGAACGTAACAAACTCATTCCTGATGTGGTCAGCACGATCCTGGAAGCCGGAATAGTACTCAGCCGATGCCACGCCGGCCTCAGCCTCCAACGCCCGAACGGCATCAACTCTCGGCCTCGGCAAGGAACTACCGCTGTCCACATGTTGAGCGAAAACTCGCAGGCTTCCACCATGGGTGGTTAGGCGTTCAACGTCGAAGACCGTCAGGCCAGCCGACGATAGGACCGTCTCTACCGCCGCGAGAGAGAGGTACGAGAAGTGCTCGTGGTAAATGGTGTCGAACTGGGCAAGTGCGACGAGTTGCAGCACATGGGGGAACTCGAAGGTCGCGACTCCACCATCTGCAAGAAGAGTGGAACAGGCGGTCGCAAAGTCATTGATATCGGGCACATGGGCAAGCACGTTATTGGCAACAAGAAGATCCGCTTCCGGGCCTAGACCGACAAGTTGGTCAGCGAGGCCGGCGGTGAGAAACTCTTCGATGACTGTCAGGCCGAGCCCACGAGCAATAGCCGCTGATCGCTCTGTCGGTTCTATTCCCGTGCAAGCCATTCCTCGGTCATGGAACCATCGCAAGAGCGTCCCGTCATTGGAAGCCACCTCTATCACCTGACTGCTCTCTGTCAAAGCGAATCGTTCGACCATCTCCTCGGCAAACCGACGACAATGCGACACCCATGTTTCGGACTGTCCACTGAAATACGCATAGTCGGCATCGAAGAGGACGTCAGCTCTGACAAAGTCCTCCGTTTGCACTAACCAACATGATTCGCAGACCAGAACCCGAAGCGGAAACCGCGCCTCCGGGGCCCCGAGAGCGTCATGACATAGGTAGGCGTTGGACGGAGGCGAACTACCGAGGTCTACGAAAACAAGATCAACAGGTTCTCGACAGTGCCGACAGATCACTGGACAACGCCATTCCAGTCATCAGCCAGCAACTCGTGAGCGGCATCTCGCTCTGATACCAAGATCGGTGGTTCTGGCCAGGCAATATCGAGAACAGGGTCCAACGGACTGAGGCCTGCTTCGGCATCTGGGTAGTAGGCGGAACCGTGTAGGTAAATGAGTTCAGAGTGGTCAACCAATGCCTGAAAGCCATGGGCAAATCCAGCGGGGATCACAAGGCTCATGAAATCTCCGTGCTCCAATATCTGACCGTGCCATCTCAGGAATGTTGGCGACCCGCGGCGAATATCCACCACGACATCAAACACGCAACCCTGCACGCAGCTGACGATCTTCGTATCGGCATGTGGTGGTGCCTGATAGTGCATGCCGCGGAGGGTGCCTCGTAGTCGAGTCACCGATCTGTTCACCTGGGCGACGCGAAAGCCCGGCGAGAGACTTTCGACCAGATCTCCATCAAAGAGGTTGTCGAAAACACCTCGGTCATCCTCATGGGGGTGTCGTTGAATAATCACCAATCCACTTAGTGAGGTCTCTCTGGTGCTCGCCGATCGTGTCAACTCAGCACAATCCTGAATATTCGACAATGTGATCAAGACACAGCATCTGGGCATCCGCCCCATCTGCGATCCTGAGGTGCCAATAGACCGTGCGTTCCACGGCTTCGGCAAGGTCCCACCGTGGCGACCAGCCAAGAACTTCTCTCGCTTTATCACTGTTGAGATGAAGAGTTTTCGTCTCGTGGATGCGTCCCGATCCGGCGTCCTGGCGGACCTCTGCACCGTCACCCCATGCCAGTGCGACCATCTCGGCCACCTTTTTCACTGTGACTTCAGATGCCTGGTCCGGTCCGAAATTCCAAGCTGATGCATACTCGTTGCCACCATCGCTTGCCAGACGTTCTGCCAGCACCAGATAGCCCGACAAAGGTTCGAGAACATGCTGCCAGGGGCGCACAGAGTCGGGTGACCGAATCACGGATGGCCTGCCGGCCTCGAAAGCCCGGAGACAGTCGGGTACCAGGCGATCAATCCCCCAGTCGCCGCCACCTATTACGTTCCCGGCCCGTGCTGTTCCAAGACAGACATCGTCGGCATCACCCGTGGACCAGAAACTCTGACGATAACTAGCCGCGAGTAGTTCGACTGCCGACTTGCTGGAACTGTAGGGATCATGTCCCCCGAGACGGTTTGACTCGATATACGACACCCCAGTCCCATGGTCCTCGTAGACCTTGTCGGTTGTGATCACCACCACGGCACGAACCGAAGGTTGCTGTCGAACGGCTTCAAGGAGGTGAACAGTCCCCATGACGTTCGTAGACCAAGTCTCACTGGGAAATCGGTACCCAGCAGAGACAAGGGGCTGAGCTGCCAGGTGAAAAACAATTTCAGGTCTAACGGCGTCCACTGTTTCCCGAACGGCTGATTGATCACGTAGATCGGCGCGCGTGTCCGAATCCAAGAGGCCGACCACACCTGCTGAATCAAAGATGGTCGGACCATCAGCTGGGTCCAGCGAATATCCGTGGACGTGTGCTCCCATCTCGGTCAGCCAGAGACTCAGCCAGGCTCCCTTGAAACCCGTGTGTCCGGTTACCAGCACCTGCCGGTCGCCCCAAAAGGACGGTCGCGGAGTTACCACACGCGCCAAGGAGGCTTCCCTGACTCCCACAACGACTCAAGGTAGGAGCGATCACGCACAGTGTCCATCGGTTGCCAAAACCCATCATGGACAAATGCCCTCAACTGGTCGCTCTCGGCTAGAAGGCGCATGGGCTGTTCTTCCCACTTTGTCGTGTCACCTTCGATCAGGTCCAAGCAATCGGGTTCAAGCACGAAGAAGCCACCGTTGATACATCCGCCATCGCCTGGAGGCTTTTCAGTAAATCCAGTCACTGCCTGACCATCAAGGGCCAGTGCACCGAATCGACCTGGTGGCCTAACAGCCGTGACAGTCGCAACCCGGCCATGTGAACGATGGAAATCCACGGCCGCGGCGACATCCACGTCGGCCAAACCATCGCCGTAGGTACAACAGAAAGACTGTCCCTCGTCAAGATAGCCGGCGACCCTTCGCAATCGACCGCCGGTCTGCGTGTCATAACCGGTATCGACCAGCGTGACCCTCCAAGGTTCCGAATGCCTTTCGTGTACCTCCATCTGGTTGTCGACCATGTCAAAGGTGACATCAGACATGTGCAGGAAGTAGTTGGCGAAATACTCCTTGATCACATAACCGCGGTATCCGCAACAAATAACAAACTCGTTGACACCGTGAAAGGAGTACAGCTTCATGATGTGCCAAAGAATCGGGTACCCGCCGACCTCGACCATCGGCTTGGGTCGCACCTGCGTCTCTTCAGCAAGCCGCGTTCCCATACCCCCGGCGAGGATCACCGCCTTCACGAGTCGTCCTCCATCACAGGGACAAACGGTAGCCCGTCAGAGAAGGCATCTGGAGTAGGCGGCGGTCATCCACAGAGGGATCGGTAGACACCAATAAGACAATCAACGCCGGTCTCGAGATCGAAATGAGATTCGGCTAGCGACCGGCAGCGTTCGGACGTCATAGGATCGGCGAGCAGATCCTCCAACTGGTCCACCGCCTCGTCTAGCCCGCATGACGAAGCCTGACCATAAGTTACGCCACACCGTTCTTGCGTCAGCAAAGCAGCAGCGTCAATCAGACCAGGGTTCACGACAACCGGTCGGCCGGCAGCAAGGAACTCTCCGATCTTCGTGGGCATCGCTGCGAGGAGACTCACTCCGGCGTCATCTCGACAGACACTCAACCCGAGGTGGCTTGACGCCACCAAATCCTTCATCTCATCCGGTGTCGCTGAGACCCGTACCGCCTCCACTGTCGAGAGTTCCGCTTCCCAGTCGGTCTCCTCCGGGGAGGCGACAATGAATTCGACAGGTCGACGACGCCGTAGCTCAGCAACTAGGTCGAGCATTGATTGAAGATCGTAATATCGATTCAGTGTTCCGGAGAGTAGGACTCTCAGTGGCATAGGAGGCATCGTTGAAGCTTGGAACCTGTCCAAATCGACGCAGGTGGTGACAACCGTCGCCTTAGGTGAAACCGCATGGTTGTACCGCCGGTCAAGTTCAACGATCGCCGACTCGGTGAGCGCTATCGCCGCCGAGCACCGGATTGCGGCCCGGTGTTCGACGCGACGCATGATGCGCTCCTGCATTGAACCGGCTCGTATTACTCCCGAGGCGACCTTTTGGTCCACCCAAAACGACCGAACGTCCCAGACCCATCGATCAATACCTGCCAACGACACCGCTCCCGCTGCCATGTCGCTGCGGGCATGCACCATCACTGCTCCCCTGATTGATTGGCACGCGCGCACAACCCGTCCCAGACCGCCCGCTGACCCATGGCGTCCAAAGTCCTGCGGTCTCCAGCGCACTCCGATACCGGCCAGACGCTCCCTGAGATCGAAGTCGACGCGGTGCTCAAAGGTGACCAGATCCACGTCGACACCGCGAAGAGCTAACCGTTCGACATAGGCGAGTACCTGCGATGATCCGACGGTGCTGGTAAGCGGGTCCATCGAGAGATAAGTGAGAGTCGGGAGATCTGAGACGACCTCCGTTTTCGAATCCATCACAAAGACTCGAACAGTCGATCCCAGCGAGAGGCCAGAGATTCCTCGGAATACGTCGACAGAGCGGCTGCCTGACCCGCTTCTGCTATCCGCAGCCTCTCGTCTGGCCGTTCGTGGAGACGCTCGAGAACGCGCCTCCAATCGTCGCTAGTAGTACAGAGAACCTGTCCGGCTATGTCAGCAAGAGATGCCGCCCGCACATGCGCCGAACTTGCAGAGACCACAACCGGTAGCCCCAGCCTCCAGAAGATACGCATCCGGTTCTCCGGCTTGCCAGCGGCCATCGGATCCGAAAGGTCAACCGGGACGACAGCGATATCACAGCCGTCGGCGACCTCGGCCAGAGTGTCTACGCTCCACTGGTGCAGCCTCACCTCGATACCCCAAGGGGCCACAACGTCCTCGGTCAGGCAGGTGCGAAACCGATTCATATAGCGCTTGTACCGAAGATCGGTTACCAGGTGTAGGCGAAGTTCGTATCTGCTGGATAGTGATTTAAGAGCTGGAAGCATCTGCTCAATCGCCGGAAGAGTTACGGCCAGTCCTTCCCACATGATGTCGAGCCCCGTGCCACCGCTAATCGTGGGCCTACGCACTTCGATTTCGCTGTGCAAGTCCAATATGGGATGCACGTTGGCCGAGTACTTCGAGATGTTCACAACTTGCTCATCTGTACTGCACACCACTGCGTCTGCTCGTTCCAGCAGACGCTCTATGGCCCGGCCATAGTTCAAAGTTGGACGATGGGACTCACCTGCCGCCCATTTCGCCAACCCTCTGAACGAACGTCGAACGCCCCGACGCTCATCCAAGTAGGAATCCGGTAGATCCACCACGATTCGACAGTCGGATGGCGCATTGACCCATCTGGTCACATCGGCCGAAGGCGAAAGAACAACGATGTCGTGATCCTTCCAGTCGTCAACTGACCGGAAAGACAGTCCTCGCATCTTCGCGTAGCAGGGAAACCGCCGACGATCGAATGGTCGCTCAAGTCTTTGCCCGTGGGGGACGTAGCCGATCTCCGACTGCGTCACGTTTTCTGCAGTCACGCGTCGAGTCTCCGTAACTCTCGATTCGTCCAAATCCCCGAGATGACCGCCAACGCCACATGTCCTAGTAGGCATGCATATGCCGCTCCGCGCATTCCCCACTCCGGGATCATCACCAAATTGAGCAGCACCGCCACTGCTCCACCAAGGACCTGGGGAGGACCTATTCCTCTCGGCCTGCTGAACCCAACCAAGAGCGACTGGTACATGAAGTAGATAGACAACACCATCTCGGCAATCGTCACTATTGCGAGGATGCCGAGAGCCTCTCTGAAACCCTCACCGAACACCGCCAGAAGGAGCGTTGAGCCGACTACGGCTGATATGCCCAAGATGAGCACCTGTGCGACGACAAAGAGCCTGGCGTAGCGCCGCACCGCTTTTACTGGATCGACGCCACTACGGCCACGATCTGCGATCACCTGACCGAATGCCTTCGGAACAATCCGAAGTGTCTCAGGGATAGCCAGAGCGACCACATACAACCCGAGAGAATCGGCGCCTGCGACCGCAGCCAAGATGGCCCGATCAGAACGAAGGGCGATGAAGATCGATACCTGCCCGAGCATCGGATAGAAGCCATCGGTAATCAGGCTCCGCCAGTGCGTCGTTAGGCCAAGCCCGGCCTTCTGTCGAACTTGTACAACCTGGCCGATAAGCCAGCTAGCACCGAGCACCAACCCCAGAGCCATCGTCAGGATGGCCGAGGTCGAGCTGAGCCGTCCGCTCATCAGCAGACCAACTACAACGAAGGCTTCACTGACACCAATAATCACCTCGGCCATTAGGACATTGCGATACCGACGAAGCCCGTAGAGCACGGCGACCGCGGAGTTAAACAGCATCGTGGCCAAACTCAAGGCAAAGATCGCCAGCGAGAACTCCCAGGTCATGTAAAAGGAGGTCAGCGAAATCACTCCAACCGATGCAGCTACTAGCAAGGCCTGAAGCGGCAGAAGTGCGATTGACAGCGATACGACGTCTCGTGGCCCTACTGGATCAGTGGGCCTAAGAAGCCGTATGCGACCGCTAGTGGGCGTCCCAGCATTGGCGACATGTGTCGTCGCCCAAGCGATGGTGAAGGCGAGGGCAATTTCTCCTCGACCAACCGGTCCAAGATGTCTGCCGGTGATGACTACGAATGCAAAACCAACAGCGGCATTTGCGAGGCGCGATAGAAAAACGATCAAGACCTCGCCTCTGAGCCTCTGGAACCAACTTTCTAGTTTCTCGCCACCCAGCCATCGGCTTATAAGGCTCACATCGTCCACCCACTCGACCGACCGGGCCCCCAGAGGCGAGTTCGGCGACCCAGGCGACGACAAATTGCTCGAACCGGCAACGTGAAGACTCGCCGTGGGTCATAGCGAATAGAACGCCATAGGTTAGGAAATGCGAGTTTCACCTGGCCGCGCTGCAAATACGAATATCCAATATGGGCAGAAAGGTTGGCTCGGCACCGCCGCTCAAAGGACGGGCTTTCTCCTCCAGCGAAGACGCGGTCGTAGAGGGTTTGCACATCGCTGGCCAGCTCTCCTATCTGACGATGCATCTGCTGTGCATGGAGCCGGTATCGAACGAGCACCTCAGGAAGCGAGTCGATGTGACCAACATCTGCTATCCGGAGGGCGAAGTCGAGGTCGGCTGAGACGGAAAATTCCGGATCGAAGAGACGTAACTCGTCAAGCGCCGGCCGGCTGATAAGTGCAGCAGAGGCCAACGCTAGGCCGTTTCCCTCCAGCGACATCCAACCTCTTAACGCCGCCGAACCATCCCTGACACGCACCACTCCGGTTCGTCGACCAGTTCGATCGTCAAAGAACTCAAAGCCGCAGGTGCACATCGGTGCGCCGCTGTACTCCAGGCTTTCCACCTGTAACTCGAGTTTTTTTGGTTGCCAAAGATCATCTGCATCCAGCAGGGCAATAAACGTCCCAGTCGACTCCTCAATGCCTATATTGCGCGCAGCAGCCACTCCACTATTGGTCGTCTGAAGCAAGCGCACTGGTTTTTCGCTGTCAGCAGCGAACTCGGCGACAATCTCCGCTCCCCGGTCCGTCGATCCATCGTCCACCACAATGATCTCGAAATGTGAATACGTCTGATCAGACACCGTCGCCAAGGTCTTACCGATCCAACTCGCTGCCTGAAACATGGGGATCACGACAGACACGAGAGGGCGATCATCCCCGAGAGAACTCACTGACTGTCCTGCCGGCGCCAGCCAACCGCAACCCACCAAGGCGGGCCCTCCGCGAATACAACATTCTCAAGGCCGGCGGTCTCGAGGAGAAGACGAACCTCGTCACGGCTGTAGCGCTTCTCCAACCGAGTACCGAACCTGTCCAAGGCATCATTTCGCATCACGTAGAAAGACCGTCGTCGATACTGGAACAGAGGAACCCAAGACGGATCTCTTCCTGCCTTCTCCAACAACTTGGCAAAACGAGCTAACGGCCAGTAGACGAGAGCACCTATGCCATCGGCAACAAGCAGTCGCATTCTTCGCGGAAGGCGCGCAACCACATAGCGGACGGCAGTAACCACAGTTAGCAACAAGCGTTGTAGCAGCCCACGATTATCCAGGTCGTAGTACAGGTAGACAAGAAACGGTGCTCCCGGCTTCAGTTTCTGCACGCATGTCGCCGTAGCAAGTTCAGTGTCGGGAATGTGATGAAGAACTCCCAGGGAGTATCCGAAATCACAACTACCGTCAGGGAGTTCGAGTTCACAAATATCTTGATGGTGGAACACCACATTGGAATGTTCAACAAGAGTTCGGCGCGCAATTTCAAGTGCAGCATCGCTGGCATCGATGCAATGAAGTAGACCTACTCTTGGCGCAAAAAAGGCGGCCCAGCGCCCGGACCCACAACCGGCGTCGAAACCTACTGCGTTCTGGGGTAGGTCTCGCCATGGGAATATCGACGCGTAGAGTTCGAACATTTCCCGTAACTCATGAGTTGACAGCGCTTGGTTGGTGAAACGAGACCACTCCTCGCCGAATCCTCTTATGACCCGTCGACTCAGATCGGCCGATTCACGCCCTACTGGAACTTGGTTGGTTCTTTTCGAATTGTCGATCTCACCATTCTTCATGAGTTCTTGAACGCTCGTCCGCCTAGCCAAGGACCAAATACAACTCCAATACCCGGGTGCCCCAAAACGAAACAGGCCTGCCCTATGAACTGCGTCTGCACCCTTGCCACTGTAGGGCCACCCTGGGCCATCAAATGCGGCTATGACCGTCTCCTACGATGAACGGCACTATCGCTCACCCAAGGGTATCGATTCGTCACCTAACGCTGATTCAACAACCCGCCTGCCCTGGTACAGCACAGAGAGACGCATGTTTGGATGCCTCCGTGTAACCAAGATGGTCATAGATCTCACTTACGATCTGCCACCTCTCCGCGTTCGTCCCATCGGCCGACATGGATACCGTGCCAAGAGCCTCAAAGGTTGCCAATAGTTGGCTTGCGCGCTCCTCGCTACCTGTCAAGGCGAAGAATCCTGCCGCCTCAACGAGCACACCAGCTCCGTGGGGGTCTAGTCGGACAGCCTCCTCGTACCATTGGCCAGCTACTTCCAATCGGTTCATTCGAATCGCTGCCCGAGCAACCTGGACCGCTGCGAAAGCATTCCCTGGCTTAAGGCGGGCAATCTCCTGGCGCTCTTCGAAGGCAATCTCGTGCATCTGGTTCTTTTCATGCAGGTCTGCCAATCGCTCCAGGTAGGCGCTGTTCCGAGGCTGCAGGTTTACCGCTTTCTGGAACTCCTCGCCGGCCAACCCTGGGTTTCGCTCGTTCCTGGCCTCTTGACCCCGGTAGGCGGCCATATCGGCCCGCAGCGGCGCCGAGAGCGGAACAAGGGCAAGGAGAAACACGACAAGGAGTCCAGCTCCCACCACCCGCTGGCCGTTGCCAACAAGCCGCCGACTCAACGGCAACTCCAGCACCGGCAGGGATTCCCTCACTCCGCCAGCTAGGAGAACCCCACCCAGAACCCACTGTGTGGAGATAAGTCCAGGTACATCAATCGAAACGCTGGCCTGAATCTGATATCCGAGCCATGCAGCCAAGACGGCCCCAAAAAATAGCCGGGACTCGGCCTCGGACCTTCGGACAGCCTGGACCCCGTAATAGCCCACTACCAGAAGGATCCCAACGTAGGCAATGGCCAGGATGACACCACCACCGCTCAGGATGCCGAGTAGGACGCTGTGTGGTGAATCTGCATGGGAAGTCTCCAGGCTGACGGCCCGTTCAATCGAGCGGTGTGCAGTGAAGTAGTTCGGGTACGCCTCAAGGCCGGTGCCAACTATTGGGCTCGTCTTGAAAACCGAAAGGGCTACCCTCCAATACTCGAGACGGTTGGAGAGGCCGCTTTCGACACCGTCGAGTATTCGACGGAAAAGGAAGATGCCTGAAACCACGCCGACAGAAAGCGTGGCGCCCAGCCACAGCCGACCAGACCCATTTCCTTTGCGGTCACCGTCGTCTAGGGCGGGCACAGGTCGATCCAA